>OJOP01001078.1_pt1 | contig 14010 bp, 8 predicted proteins | sample 1598161 | NCBI WGS metagenome assembly OJOP01 (sample SAMN01915206, study PRJEB22387) | human gut metagenome | isolation source: stool | host: Homo sapiens | place: USA | reverse complement strand
TAAAGGTAGGACAGTCTTTTACGTCTTCGTCGGTGATGCCGTGAATAGCGGTCGACTCCGGTGGAATGGGCATTTCCGGATTGATCCGTCTCGTTTTAGATTCTTCTTTTCCATTCGGGTAAACCTGGACAAAAGAGATTTCCACGATACGGTCTTTGACAATATTAATACCCGTCGTCTCCAAGTCGAAGAAGACTAACGGATTTTTCAGGTTTAACTGCATTTCTTATATTTTAATCATTCAACATCATAGGCATCAGCAGCATCAGCAAATCCTCGTTTTCTTCATTTTCAGAAGGAACGATCAGACCGGCACGCGAAGGATCAGCCAATTCGAGTATCACCTCTTCCGAATTGATGTTGCTCAGTATTTCAATCAGATAAGTTGCCTTGAAACCGATGCTTAATTCGGTTCCGTCAAAACTGCAAACAATTTTCTCTTCTGCGGAAGTAGAAAAATCGATGTCCTGTGCGGAAATCACAATCTGATTCTCCTGCATACGCAGCTTGATCAAACTGCTTGCCTGTGAAGAAAAGATAGACACGCGGCGCAAAGCTCCGATCAGTTGCTGACGGTCTACAGTCACTTTATGAGGGTTGTTCTGCGGAATTACCGAGTTGTAGTTCGGATAGCGTCCTTCGATAAGCCGGCAGATGAGTCGGGAAGATTCCATGGTAATGTAAGCATTACGCTCATTGAACTTCAACGTGACGTCGTCCGATTCCTTCGGTAAGAGGTTTTTCAGAATCGTAGCCGGCTTCTTGGGAAGGATAAAGGCTGCGGGCTGATGGTCTTTGATACCGTAGTTTCTGTTGCGTACCAATTTGTGCCCGTCGGTAGAGACAAAAGTCAGGTTGTCGGCTTGGATATCGAAATATACCCCGTTCATCACCGGACGCAATTCGTCGTCGGCCGTGGCGAACAGGCAACGGTTTATGCCGTTGAGCATCGTTTCGGCCGGTATGATGAGGGCATTCATGTCCTCCTGCGGGAGGTTCATTTCCGGGTATTCGTCGGCACTTTGTCCCACGATGTTGAAACGTCCGTTCTGGTAGTTGGCCGTGATTTCCATGTTGTCTGGATTGATATCGAAAGAAAGAGGTTGTTCCGCAATTTCTTTCATGGAGTCTTGGATGGTTTTGGCGTTGATGCAGAAACGGGCGTTGGCATCGCTTTCCACAAGTTCCAGGTTGGTGATTAGCGTCGTTTCGCTGTCCGAGGCCGTAATGGTGAGTATATTATCTTGGATTTCAAATAAGAAACAATCCAAGATAGGGAGCGTATTCTTTGAATTTATGACGCGTCCAATCGTCTGCAAGCGATTGAAAAGTGCAGAGCTTGATACGATAAATCTCATAATGTGGTATTTTTAGAATTATATTCAGCAAATTTACATATTTAAGTAGAACGGAACAAAAAAAATAATTTAAAATTCGAGAAAGTAGAAAATAAGTTGTAATTTCGCATCACTAAACAGTTAATGTAGAAATATGGAAATTACAGGAAAAATTATTGCTGTGTTACCTGAGCGGGGTGGCGTTTCTCAGCGTACCGGTTCGGAGTGGAAAGTACAGGAATATGTGTTGGAAACTCAGGAGCAATATCCCAGAAAAATGTGTTTTGACGTTTTCGGCGCAGATAAGATTGCACAGTTCGCCATTAAGATCGGCGACCAGCTTACCGTGTCTTTCGATATAGATGCGCGTGAATATAATGGCCGGTGGTACAATAGTATTCGTGCTTGGAAAGTGGAGCGTGCGACAGCTCCGGCCGAATCTCCCGCAGGACCGGTGCCTTTCCCTCCGGTTTCGGATGCGGCGCCTGTTGATTTTTCAGCAGGAGATTCTAAAGACGACCTGCCTTTCTGACAAGAACGGTGGAAGTATACAGTAATCCCGATAGCAGGAGGCTATCGGGATTTTTTGTGCTTCCTTGAACCGTGTGGGGTATTGCAAAAGGAGCCGGACAGATTGTCAGAATGTCATTCCATGTCCTGCAGGAATCGTTTATTTGCACGTGGATGCGACGGTTTACAGAAATATGCGATTCTCACGCGGTGGGAAGAAAACGATTTGGAAGCGATAGGGTGGACGAGGCTTCCATTATGTCGGGCGGGAAAGTGCGGTCGGCGTTCGTTGGGGGAGAAGTTGTAAGTACAAAGATGGGTTGGCCAGACCATTTGACATCGGGGTTTTGAAGGCGGAGAAGCATCGAATAGAAGAAAAACGGCCGTCTGCGTCATATCGTTACCCCGTTTTCGGTTGCCGTTCATGGCCGTTTGAGGATGTCGTCTGAACAATAAGAGGAGAAAAAAATGTTATTTTGCTCCAAATGAAAAAAAGTTTGGCTGAGATTGATTCTTAATTTTGCTTAATTTGGTTCAAGTCTCCGCCAGAATGGCAAATAAGTGTATTCAAAATAGCCCTGAATCCTTCCTGAATGGATGTCGTATGCGAAAGTGTGGGTTGGGGAATCCGGCTTTTTTCTGTCAGGAAGACGGTAAAATACGACATTCTGTTGACAAGATGACAGCCTGCGTCTTTGTGCGGACATCTCCGTTCTATGGCTTCTGCCGTACGCCTTGGATGGGCGGGACGCTTATGGAAAGGAAGACGGCCTCCGGATAATTTGCCGGAAGCCGTCTTCGCTTGGTTTATAAAAAGAGGTAGTTACTTTATTCGTCGTAGCCTCCGCCCAAAGCCTGATACAGCTCGATGGCAGCCTGTATCTGGCTGAATTTGTTGCTGATTTGCGACATCTGTGCCGTCAGCAAAGTCTGTTGGGCTGTCAACACCTGCAGGTAGTTGGTCGACGAGTTCATCATCAATGCTTGCGTGCTTTTTACAGCCGTTTCCAAAGAAGCGATCTGTTTGGTGTACAAACCGTCTTTTTCTCCTGTGGCCTGTATTTTGGTCAAGGCTGCATTGACTTCCGTTCCGGCATCCAATAAAGTCTGCTGGAATGAAAGCTTGGCCTGTTCCTGCTGTGCTTTTGAGATTTTATATTGTGCACGCAACTTTCCGTTCTGGAAAATGGGTTGTGTCAGCGACGCCATGGCATTCCATATCCATTTGCCCGGATTGACCGGTAAGGTACCGAGGTCGTTCGTCCAGCCTATAGCACCGCTTAAGTTCAAGCCCGGGTAGAAAGCGGCACGCGATTCATTGGTGGCGTAATATGCTACGGCCAACTGGGTTTCTGCCTGTTTCACGTCCGGACGGTTGGCCAGTGCGGCAGCCGGAATACCGGCCGACATGCGGGCCGGAACCTTCCAATTGTTCATAGAGCCGATGGCATACTTTTGCGGAGCTTCACCCAACAGGGCAGAGAACTCATTTTCCAAATCACTGATTTGCTGTTTCAAGTCCGTGATTTGCGTGCAAATGCTATAGTAGTTGGCTTCAGTCTGCGACACGGCTGCCATGTTGCTTTGACCGGCATTCATCAAGGCACGGGTGGTTTCGACGTTCTCCTTCCACAGTTTTTCCGTTTCCTGGCTGATGGCCAACTGGTCTTTCAGCATGGCCAGCGAGTAGTAATAGTTGGCGATTGCCGCAATCAACTGAGACTGTACGGCCTGTTTGTAAGCCTGGCTGTTCTCAAGTTGGGCTTGTGCACGCTTTTTGGCATTGTGCAGGCTTCCGAAGATGTCTATTTGCCAAGAGGCTGATACCGGAATGGTATAAGTTTGTGTGGCTTTTCCCCAATCCACACCGGCCAACGAACCTTGCGGAGCGAAAGCGAGGCTGGGGATATAAGCCCATTTGGCAGCCTTCAGCGAGGCTTCGGACTGTTCGATTTGCAGTTGGGCACTACGTAAGTTCGTGTTTTGTGCCAACCCTCTTTCAATCAGAGTCTGCAGTTGGGGATCCGTGAAGATTTCTCTCCATGCGAATGAGGCTAAGCCCAATGAGTCGCCGCTTTGAGTGTTATCGCTGCGGTACAAACCGTCAGTCTGGATGTCGGCCGGGCGTTCGTAGCTTTTGTATAGCCCGCAACTGCTCAACAGAGCAGCCGTGGTCATGGTCATAATTATCTTTTTCATTGTTCGTCTTTTTCGCTTTTAAATGCACTGCGTTCTTCTAAACTCTTTTGGCGCTCTGCTAATACTTGGGCGTCTGCTTCTTCATGCAAAGGCGGACGAACCTTTTCTTGCAAGTATTGGAATACGATAAAGAATACAGGAGTAATGAAGAGTAGCGCCAAAGTACCGATTAACATACCGCCGACAACACCCGTACCCAGAGAACTGTTACCGTTGGCTCCGGCACCTGTGGCGAACATCAAAGGCAACATACCGAAGATCATGGTCAACACCGTCATCAAAATCGGGCGGAAACGTACTTGGGCTGCAGAGTAGGCTGCTTCGATGATCCCCATTCCCTTTCGGCGACGTTCCGTGGCATACTCTGTGATAAGGATAGCTGTCTTAGCCAACAGACCAATCAACATAATCACACCGGTTTGCAGATAGATGTTGTTTTCCAGACCGAAAAGCCATGCGAAGAGGAACGAACCCATCAAACCGCACGGTACGGAGAGGATAACGGCCATCGGAACTAAGAAACTTTCGTACAGACACGACAGGATTAAGAAAATCAACACGATACAGAACACGTAAATGAAGACCGTGTCGTTGGAACCGGCTGTTTCTTTCTCTTCACGTGAGATGCCGCCGTATTCATAATTATAACGGTTGGGCATGGTCTGTGCGAATACTTCTTCAATGGCTTGCATGGTCTGGCCCGAAGAATAACCCGGAGCCGGGTTTACGTTGCAGGCAATGGCATCGAACAGGTTGAACCGGTTGGTGACTTCAGGTCCCATGGTCTTCTTGACACTGAGGAACTGGCTGATAGGAGCCATTTCGCCGTTCACCCGTACAAAGATGTTGTTCAGCGACTTTTCATCCAAACGATATTTCGGGTCAGCCTGAATCATGATACGGTATACCTTAGAGAACAAGTTGAAGTTGGATGCATAAATACCACCGCAATAACCGCCTAATACGCTTAACACTTCAGACGGAGAGATTCCTGCACGTTTGCATTTCGCCGCATCTATGTCGATAGCATATTGGGGGAAGTTCGGGTTGAAGGTCGTATATGCCATGGCTACTTCAGGACGTTGGTTCAATGCGCCGATGAACTTCATGGTATTCTGATAGAATGAAGTCAGGTCGCCGCCCACGCGGTCTTGGAGCTGCAATTCGATACTGTTACCCATACCGTATCCCGGAATCATACCCGGCTGGAACGTGAAGGATTGTGCCTCTTTGATGCTTTGCAGCATGAAGTTCAGTTTATTCATGACGGAAGTGGCATCCTGTCCCTTGCCTGTACGTTCGCTCCAGTCTTTCAAACGAATGATGAAAGAACCGTAAGACGTACCTTGACCAGCGATGAAGCCGTAACCGGAAATCTTTGAATAATGGTCTACTTCCGGAATTTGCTTGATGATGTTTTCTATCTTGGCCATTGTCTTGTTGGTCGTAGCCAAACTGCTACCCGGCGACATGCTGACATTGACCATCATCGTACCCTGGTCTTCCTGAGGAACCAATGCCGTTTTGGTTGTCTTCATAAAGTACACTAACAGCACGCATGAAACAACAAGCGAGCCCCATGAAATCCAACGATGATGAATGAAGAACATGACTCCATTCTTATATTTGCTCATCATGGCATTGAACGAAGCATTGTAGGCGGCTTTTACGATACCGTTAATGCTTCTTTTGCCTTTCTTGCCGCTCGCAGGACGCATCCACATAGCACATAGCGCCGGACACAACGTCAAGGCGTTCAGACATGAAATACCTACGGCTACGGCCATGGTCACACCGAATTGAGTGTAGAAGATACCGGACGTACCGCCCATGAAGGTCACAGGGATAAACACAGCCATGAACACAAGGGTACAAGTGATAACGGCCATGGTAACATCAGACAATGCATCTTTGGTGGCCAGATAGGGCGATGTGTATCCGACATCGAATTTGGATTGTACGGCTTCGACCACCACAATGGAGTCGTCCACCACCGTACCGATAACCAACACGAGTGCGAATAGTGTCAGGATGTTAATACTGAAACCTGCAATTTGCATGGCTGCAAAGGTTCCCACCAATGAAACGATGATGGAAATGGACGGAATCAGCGTACTCTTGAAGTCCTGCAAGAAGAAATATACCACCAAAATAACGAGGATGATGGCGACAATCAATGTCTCAACCACTTCATGGATAGAAGCAAACAAGAAGTCATTGGAACTCATCATTGTCATGAATTCCAGACCTTCAGGAAGTTCTTCGTTAATCTCAGACAACAATTTGGAGATTTCCGCATTTACCTCCGTGGCGTTTGAACCGGCAACCTGGAACACCATAAAGGTACAGCTCGGATGCCCGTCTACGTTACTGTCGAAAGCGTATGACTGAGTGCCGAGTTCTACGCGAGCCACGTCTTTTACGCGTAAGATATTACCGTCGGGTAAAGAACGGACTACGATATCTTCGAATTGACTGATATCGGTCAGACGTCCCTTATATTTCATGGTGAACTGGAACGTATTCGTTGAGTTCTCACCCAATGAACCGGTTGGAGATTCCAAGTTCTGTTCGCCCAAGGCAGAGGTAATGTCGGTGGGGACAAGGCCGTATTGCGCCATGACATCCGGCTTCAGCCAAATACGCATACTGTACGTGTCACCCATGGCCATCACGTCTCCCACACCCTCTACACGTTTGATACGGGGCACTACGTTGATGTCAAGGTAGTTGGCAATGAATGTCTTGTCATAACGGTTGTTGGGGCTGTACAACGAACCGATTTGCAAGAAACTGGTTTGGCGTTTGGTGGTCGTCACACCGATTTGCGTTACTTCTACCGGTAACAAACCTTGAGCCTTGCTCACACGGTTTTGAACGTTCACCGCAGCCATGTCGGGGTCTGTCCCTTGTTTGAAGTAAATAGATATATCGGCAGAACCGGAGTTCGTGGCAGTAGACTGCATGTAAGTCATGTTTTCCACACCATTGATTGCCTCTTCCAGAGGTTGGATCACACTCTTCATCACAGCGTCTGCGCTGGCTCCCGTATAGGTGGCCGAGACACGTACGGTCGGAGGAGCAATGTCCGGGTACTGCTCAATCGGCAGGGTGCCCAGTGAAATAAATCCTACGATAAGAATGAGGATGGAGATGGAGAAAGCCATCACCGGGCGTTTTATAAATATGTTACCTTTCATTGTTTTTACTTAAATTAGAATTCACTATTTACCTTGATTTTGTGCACCTTGTGCTGTACCCACAGGTGTACCTTCGCGTACCAGACCGGCACCTTCGGCAATGATGACATCGCCCACGTTCAAACCTTGGGTTACGATGTATTCCGTACCATTGTTGTTGGGAGCCACCTCGATATTCGCACTTTGGGCTTTTCCGTCTACGACCTTATAGACCAAGACCTTGTCCTGCAGTTCGAATGTGGCGGCCTGCGGGATGACAATCACGTCCTTGTAATATACCGGTACTTCTACATTACCGTTGGCTCCGCTGTGTAACAGGTGAGAAGCATTGGGGAATGTAGCACGAACCTGGGCCGTACCCGTGCTGGTGTTGATTACTCCGCTGATGGATTCCACGCGGCCGCTGTCCGGCAGGACGCTACCGTCGTTCAGAATCAATTTCACGGCCGGCATCTTTTTGGCTGCCTCTTCCAACGAACCGTATTGACGGGTCATATTGAGCAAGTCATCTTCGTTGACGGAGAAGTAAACATACAACTCGCTGTTGTCGGATACGGTGGTCAAAGGCTGCGGGATAGAACTGCTGACCAATGCGCCCTGACGGTAAGGAAGCTGGCCTACCACGCCGTCGGCCGGGCTTTTTACTACGGTATAAGACAAGTTGTTTCTTGCATTTACAACTTGTGCTTTCATTTGAGCTACGGATGCTTTTGCACTCAATAAGCTATTTTGAGCTTTCTGTAAATCGAAATCGGAAACGACTTTCTGATCGAACAGGCGCTTGGTGCTCTTGAATGTCAAATCGGCTGTAGCTTCTGCTGCTTCTGCTGCTTTCAGGTTGGCTTCGGCCGTGTTCAACGCGGCTTGGTAAGGCACCTGGTCGATGATAAATAACGTTTGTCCTTTCTTGACACGGTCGCCTTCCTGTACGCACAGACGTTGGAGCGTTCCACTGACTTGCGGATATATCTCTACATCCTGACGTCCTTCAATTCTTGCACTGTAAAGTGATTGTAATACTATGGAATCGGTTTTTACAGTCATTGTCTTGTAAGAACCCGTGTCCATTGCTTGTTGTTGCTTATTGCAACCAGTTAACGCAACTAAGCAACAAAATGCTGTCGTTGCAAAAGGCGTAATACCTCTATTCATCATTAATAAATGAAATAATAATCTCAAAAACGGTGCAAAAATACACAAACTGTGCGAGTATACGCTTGTTAAAAGTACCTTTGTTTTGTTCATTTTGGGAAGTAACCTTGCATTTTAGGAATATTCTACTTAATTTTGATTTCTATTAACGAAATAATCTCTTTATGGAAGAAAACGTACGTTCGTTGTTGGCGCAGGAGTGTTTTTATTTTAGGACTTCCTTGAATTGGGCGGTAGAGAATGAGTTGACTTTAGACAAGTGTTTGCTTGTAATGGTGGAGAGGGGGAAGGCTTCTGTTTTCGTGGGGGAAAATGAGTATACTTTGGAACGGAACCAGATACTTTTCATGCGGCCTGAGTTACCGCTGAAGAAGTTGCGTTCCACGACGGATTTTTCAGTTTCGTTGATGGCCTTTCCGCCTTCTATGCTTCGGGACAGTACGGAACGTATGGAGCCTCGTTTTCTATTACTTTTGTTTACACAAGTGATTTGGGGATTGGATGCGGAAAACCGGAAACTGGTGGAGCATTTTCGGGAATTGTTTCGTTTTGCGGTTGCGGATTACGGCAGGGGATACACGCGTGAATTAGTACTGAGTTTAGTGAATGGCCTGGTGTATGGAGCTTACGAAATGTGCGGGGCTGCACGTCTGGAGAATTTGTCTTTGGACTCTTCCCGTTCCCGGGAGTTGTTCCGGAACTTTATGGAGTTACTTCATGAACATCTGACGCGTGAGCACGAAGTGCAGTTTTATGCCGGTAAACTTTGTATTTCGTCCAAATATCTTACTCAGGTCTCGAAAGGGATGATCGGACGTACGCCCAAACAGATTATCGACGAAACCCTTATGCACGAGGCTATGAAGTTATTGGATAAAAACAATTCGAGCATACAGGATATCAGTGTCAGTCTCGGATTCCCCGACCAGTCTTATTTCGGACGTTTTTTCAAGCGTTTGAAACACATGTCGCCCCAGCAATACCGCTTGAGGTCGAAACGTTGACAGTCCTTTCAATATCTAAAAACTTTTGTGGACTGGAATTTTATAAGAAGCGTTCCATCGTCTTCGGAAAAGAAGGAGACGATGGAACGCTTATATTCGTAAGCCGGATATAGACCTCGTGCGAGGATTCAGGCTTTATGAATTCATGCTCATCAGGAACTCTTCGTTGTTCTTAGTCGGTTCAATCCGGTCTTTCAAGAACGTCATGGCTTCTATCGGGTTCATGTCCGCAAGAATCTTGCGCAGTACCCACATGCGATCCAGAGTCTGTTTGTCATGCAACAGATCGTCGCGTCTTGTGCTCGAAGCTACGATGTTGACAGCCGGGAAGATACGCTTGTTGCTCAGCGAACGGTCGAGCTGGAGCTCCATATTTCCCGTACCCTTAAACTCCTCGAAGATGACTTCGTCCATTTTACTACCGGTGTCTATCAGTGCGGTGGCTATAATGGTCAGCGAACCGCCGTTTTCGATGTTACGGGCTGCTCCGAAGAAACGTTTCGGCTTGTGCAGTGCGTTGGCATCCACACCTCCGGAGAGAACCTTTCCGCTGGCGGGAGAAACCGTATTGTAAGCGCGTGCCAGTCGCGTGATGGAGTCGAGGAAGATGACCACGTCGTGTCCGCATTCTACCATTCTTTTGGCTTTTTCCAGTACGATGCCGGCTATCTTCACGTGGCGTTCCGCCGGTTCGTCGAACGTGGAGGCTATGACTTCGGCGTTGACGGTGCGTGCCATGTCCGTTACTTCTTCCGGACGTTCGTCAATCAACAGCATGATGAGGTACGCTTCCGGGTGGTTGGCGGCGATAGCGTTGGCAATATCCTTCATCAGGATGGTCTTACCCGTTTTAGGTTGTGCCACCAATAAGGCGCGTTGTCCTTTACCGATGGGGGCAAACAAGTCTACGATACGTGTAGAAAGATTGTCGTTATGTCCTTTGCAAAGTTTGAACTTTTCGTCGGGGAAAAGCGGAGTGAGATGTTCGAAAGGCACTCGGTCTCTCACGTCGCTGGGAGCACAACCGTTGATTTTTGTCACTCGGATGAGCGGGAAATACTTTTCGCCGGGTTTCGGAGGACGTACGGGGCCTTCTACCACATCACCGGTTTTAAGGCCGAACAATTTGATTTGTGAAGTGCTTACGTAGATGTCGTCCGGAGAAGACAGATAATTATAGTCGCTGGAGCGCAGGAAGCCATATCCGTCCTGCATGATTTCCAAAACTCCTTCGCCCGTCAGAATGTCTCCGAAATCGTATGCCGGTTCGGTGCCTTTAGGAAGTGCTGTTTCCTTTTCCGGGGCGTTTTCTGCCGCTTCGTACGAATAGGTATCGGGAAGTCCGTGAGATGTAATGTCCGGTTGTTGGCTGGGGTAAGTCATATACGTTTCATCCATGGCCGGTTCTGTCGGGATGATGGGGATGTCTTCCACCACGACGAAATCATTTTCGTCTGCAGAGAAGAAATTTTCTGTAGAAGGTGCCACAGATTCCGCTTTTTCCGTGATTTCCGGAACCTCGGTTTCTGTCGCATCGTCAATTGTTTCCACGGGCTGAGCCGGAATGTCCTGCAAGATTTCCAACGGAACGTCGGTGATAGGTTCGTCCATAACCGGAAGCTGCTTTGCTTCGTCCGACAAAACAGTGGCTTGTTCCTCTGCTAATTTTGCAGCAGCTTCCAATGCCGCTTTTTCGGCTTTTGATTTCCGTCCTCTCTTTTTGGGAGCTGGGGCGGCAATAGCTTCTGCATTGTTTTCTATTGTATTGTCAGATATTTCTTTTTCCACGATGGCTTCCACCGGCAGGTCTGCCAATTCGGGACTGATTACGGGAGTTGTTTTTTCATTTTTCAGTTCCGTTGCCTCTTCTTTATTATCGCGGGCGGCTTCCTTTTTCTTCATATCGAAATTCTCGCCGTTGCCTTGTGAGGCACTATATACGCGGTCGGTTTCTTTCTTGCTCACTCTGACGCGTTTGCGCGGTGTTTTCGTTGTAGTGGCTTTTTGTGAGGCGGACAATATGGACTCTTCGTCTATGATTTGATAGATCAGCCCCATACGGTCTCCTTCATTAGGTGAGGGGATTCCTAAATTCTTTGCTATGTCTATCAGTTCTTCCTGAGACATGGCTTCTAATTCACTTTTCTTATGCATATGTAAGTATGTGTTGTACTTTTCTTGTATTGTACAGAGTTTATCTGTAGAATAAAAGTAGGATTCTTTTGATTGGATTTTCTTTGTTGTGATTAAAGAAAGAATACTGTGTGATTACAGTCATCTTGCATTTTGTTGGTGCAAAAGTAATGAATAATTTCTAAAAAACACGCATCTTTCCCATTTTTTTTCACTGAAAACAGAAAGTTTTCCACTTTGAAGTTTCTTTTTGCGGGTTTCATAATTAATCGTTATATTCGCGGGCAATTTGTATGGATGGAATATGGCTTTAGTGAATCCTTATTTACAGGTAGACGGTTTGACCAAGCGTATAGGTGACCGCGTGTTGTTCGAACATATTTCTTTCGGCATTGCCGAAGGGCAACGGGTAGGCTTGATTGCCAAGAACGGAACCGGTAAGTCGACTTTATTAAATATAATAGGAGGAAAAGACGGATATGACGAAGGAAGCGTGGTGTTCCGCCGCGACTTGAATGTGGGCTATCTGGAACAGGCGCCTTCTTATCCGTCCGATTTGACGGTCATCGAGGCTTGTTTCAGCCATGGCAATGCCGTGACCAATTTGATACGGGAATATGAAAATTGTATGAATACGCCCGGAAACCCTCGTTTGGAAGAGATTCTCGACCGGATGGAGAGGGAAAAAGCCTGGGACTACGAGAACCGGGCGAAGCAAATTCTGTCGCAGTTGAAAATCCATTCTTTCAATCAGAAGATTTCCACGCTGTCGGGCGGGCAACTTAAACGGGTGGCCTTGGCCAATGTGCTGATTACCGAACCGGATTTGCTGATTCTGGACGAGCCGACCAATCATCTTGACCTGGAAATGATAGAGTGGCTTGAAGGTTATCTGAAACGTTCCAAGTTGAGTCTGCTGATGGTGACACACGACCGTTATTTTCTGGATCGGGTTTGTTCCGTCATATTGGAACTGGACGACTGTACCGTATATACTTACAAAGGGAACTATAGCTATTATTTGCAGAAACGGCAGGAACGTATCGACGCATCGAATGCCGAGGTGGCGCGTGCCAATAACCTTTATCGAACGGAATTGGACTGGATGCGCCGCATGCCTTGCGCCCGAGGGCATAAGGCGCGTTATCGTGAGGAAGCGTTTTACGAACTGGAGAAAGTGGCAAAACGTAAAACGGTGGAACAGAGCGTGTCGTTGGAGGTGAAATCGTCTTATATCGGTAGCAAAATCTTCGAGGCCGACTACATTAGCAAAAGTTACGGACCGGATAAAGTCATCCTGAAAGATTTCTTTTATACTTTCTCGCGGTATGAGAAAATGGGTATCGTAGGGAATAACGGCACCGGCAAGTCTACCTTCATCAAGATTCTGCTGGGTTTGGTGAAGCCGGACAGCGGACGGGTCGTCGTAGGCGAGACGGTAAAGTTCGGGTATTATTCGCAAGACGGGATGGTTTTCGACGAACAAATGAAAGTCATCGACGCGGTGAGGAGCATTGCCGAATATATCGACCTTGGGGGAGGACGGCATCTGTCGGCCATGCAATTTTTGCAGCATTTCATGTTTTCGCCCAAAGACCAGCAAAACTACGTGTATAAATTGAGCGGAGGAGAGCGCCGCCGCCTGTATCTTTGCACCGTGTTGATGCAGAATCCGAATTTCCTGGTGTTGGACGAGCCTACCAACGATTTGGACATTGTCACGTTGCAGGTATTGGAGGAATATTTGCGGAATTTCAAAGGTTGCGTGATTGTGGTGAGCCACGACCGTTATTTTATGGACAAGGTGGTGGATCATCTTTTGGTATTTCAGGGGCAGGGCGATGTGCGTGACTTTCCGGGCAACTACACTCAGTATCGGGAATGGCAGGAAGAAAAACAAAAGTTTGAGCGCGAACAACAAAAAGACCTGTCCTCGAAAACAAAAGAGCCGCCGGTGCAAAAGACTTCCCGTCCGGCTCATGGAGAACAAAAGCGTAAAATGACGTTTAAGGAACGTCGGGAGATGGAACTGTTGGAGCAAGATATCGTCGCACTCGAATCGGAAAAGAAAAACATAGAGGAAGCTTTGTGTAGCGGGGCACTGTCTGTAGAAGAATTGACGGATAAGTCCAAGCGCCTGTCCCTCCTCAACGACGAACTGGACGAAAAGTCCATGCGTTGGTTGGAGTTGGCCGAGATTGAGGGGTAAAGATAAGGTGTGAAACAAGTGTCCGCTTTAGTTGCGGGACACTTGTTTCACACCTTTTATAGTTTTCAATTTCTTTTCCAACAGTTGCAGTTTACTTGTATCGTCGAGCATGACGGTCAGTGTGCCGGAGAACAGGCCGTCGTGGGAGTCGATGCTGATACTTCGTAATGAAATCTTTTCCTCCTTGCTGATGATGGACGTGATGTTGTTTACGATGCCCAAATCGTCGTTGCCGATGACCTTGAGCGTGATAGGGTATTGGCTGC
>OJOP01001077.1_pt1 | contig 14023 bp, 20 predicted proteins | sample 1598161 | NCBI WGS metagenome assembly OJOP01 (sample SAMN01915206, study PRJEB22387) | human gut metagenome | isolation source: stool | host: Homo sapiens | place: USA | reverse complement strand
GCAGAAAGCAGTATAGTGACCGACTCCCTCAGGATAACTCAATCCTCGGGATTAGACCGCCATGCCGTGTACAGCATGACAAGGGGTAGCTTCACCCAGGTTTCTAAAGAAAAAGCTCCGACTGTCCTCGCACGGGACTACAAAGACCCCACTGCCGTCTGCTACGGCATTGGCAGGGGCACCTTCAATCAGGGGCAGAACGCCAAGTTCGCTCCGACCTTTGAAGAGGAGCTTCAGCCGACGCTGGTGGCAAAAGGGCCGGGTGCTATCCAAAACGGATACACCGTCAGACGGCTGACGCCCACCGAGTGTGCCAGACTTCAAGGCTTCCCGGACGACTGGTGTGCCGACCTTGGTACGGAAAAGCCGACCAATGAGGAGATGTACTTCTGGCACAAGGTGTTCAAGACCTACTCCGAAGTGACCGACTGCAAGATGAAGTCCGACAAGCAGGTCGCAAAGTGGCTGAAAGATCCGTACTCGGACAGTGCGGAATATAAGATGTGGGGCAACGGTGTGGCGCTCCCGTGCGTATGGTTCGTGCTCTGCGGGATCGTGTGGTATGCACAGTCCGGCGGCGATAATACGCCAATATAATCTACACAGGAAATGTGCAGATATAGCTGGATAAGTGCCCACCCTGACGGTAATATGTGACTACCAAAAATCAAGGAGGTCACGAACATGACGATTACAATCCATGCCCAGGGTGCGGAGCGCAAGCGGCTGGTTAAGACCATCTCCGACTGGCTCGGTGTTCCCGCAAAGTACTGCGGCGCACCCACATTCAACTACGAAGTGGATTCCTTCACCATCGACCGAAACGGCAGCCTTTCCTTTGACGACCGTGCCGACAGCGAGGTCATTGAGCGGCTGCTCCAGCACATCCACGATGAGGGCTTTGATATTGATCAGAGCCACACCGAGGATGAGCCTTGCGGCATTTGCATTTCTATGCCTCGCAGCCTTTTCACCGATAGCAATCTGGAAAACCTCAAGGCGCTCATCACAGCCAAGGGCAGTCTTATCAAGAAAGCCCTCGGTGTGGATGACCTGCCGCTGGAAGTCACGGACACGAAGGTATCCTTCCCCTGGTTCCCCGCAACACCCAAGCCGGACGAGATGAATGCTTACGACGCTTTTATCTGTAAGCTGTGCGAGATGGCTCGGAGCCAAAGTCGCGTCAATTCTTCCGAAAAGCCCGTCGACAATGAGAAATACGCATTTCGATGCTTTCTCCTGCGGCTCGGTTTCATCGGCAATGAATACAAGACCGCACGAAAGATACTGCTGAAGAACCTGTCCGGCTCCTCGGCATTCAGGACCGGAGGTGCGCAGCATGAGATTTCCCAGTAAAGAAACAGTCGAGCGTATTCGCAAGGAATACCCGACCGGCACCCGTGTGGAGCTTGTTCAGATGGATGACCCGCAGGCACCGCCTGTTGGCACGAAAGGCACCGTGCGAGGCGTGGATGACATCGGCAGCGTCATGGTTGCCTGGGATAACGGCTGCGGCCTAAGCGTTGCCTACGGTGAGGATTTCTGCCGTAAACTGCTGTAATACACACAGTTTCTCAGCCACAATATCGTGTAGTTTATGGCTCGTAATTAACTGGATATAGTGTGCTTTCAGAGGTAATATGTGACTACCGAAAGGGAAAACAAAGCAAAACGGAGGGCACAAAAATGAGCCGGAGAACAGGAAACCAGGTAGCCGAAATGAAGAAGCAGACCATCGGGGTTGAGGTCGAGATGAACAGTATTACAAGACCGGCCGCCGCAAAGCTCGCCGCCGACTTCTTCGGCACAGGCAGATACGAGGACACCGCAAGACGCAACGGGTACTGCACCTGGTCAGCCTGGGACGAGAGCGGACGGGAATGGAAATTCCAAAAGGATGTCAGCATTGCGGGACCAGACAGCGAAAAGTGCGAGATGGTCACCCCGATCCTGACCTACGCCGACATGGAGACCCTGCAGGAACTGATTCGCCGCCTGCGCAGAGCCGGAGCCAAGAGCGATGCCACAAGAGGCTGCGGCGTTCACATTCACATCGGTGCCAAAGGCCACACACCGCAGACGCTTCGGAATCTCGCCAACATCATGGCAAGCCACGAAGACCTCCTGGCAAGCGCGCTGAACCTCGACAGAGGCCGCATCAGCCGCTACTGCCGCACGGTCGACCCCAGATTCCTGGAATGGCTGAACCGCAGAAAGCCCTCCACGATGGCAGAACTTGCGGACATTTGGTACGGCAGCCAGAACGCCGACTACGGCAGGAGCCAGCATTACAATGACAGCCGCTACCACATGCTGAACCTCCATGCCACCTTCACCAAGGGTACGGTCGAGTTCCGGCTCTTCCAGTTCGATGCTCCGGCAGACGGCAAGCAGAACGGGCTTCACGCCGGACAGCTCAAGAGCTACATTCAGCTTTGCCTTGCACTCAGCCAGATGGCAAAGACGGTCAGAACCGCAAGTCCCAAGCCCCAGCAGAACGAAAACCCCAAATACGCAATGCGCACTTGGCTCCTTCGCCTCGGGTTTATCGGCGACGAGTTCAAGACCGCAAGAGAACTCCTCACGAAGCGCCTTGACGGGGATGCAGCCTTCCGCAGCGGCAGAGCAGCTGCTTGAAGGATGCCGCCCAGAGGCCCCCGAACCCGCTGACGCGGGCTTTCGGTGGTAGAAGGCAACTTTGAAAGGAGATTTTTTATGGAAAAACGCTATTACATCGCCTACGGCAGCAACCTCAATGTCCGTCAGATGCGGATGCGCTGCCCGTCGGCACGGATCATCGGAACAGCAAATCTCAAGGATTACGAACTGCTTTTCAAAGGCAGTAAGACGGGGGCTTACCTCACAGTGGAAAAGAAACTCGGCAGCACGGTCCCCGTTGCAGTATGGGAAGTTACCACACAGGATGAAAAAGCCCTCGACCGCTATGAAGGATTTCCGACCTTCTACTACAAGAAGGAACTGACCCTGCCCATCAAAGGTATCCGCACGGGCAAAATCCGTAAGCGCCGGGTATTCGTGTACATCATGCATGAGGACAGGCCCATCGGCATTCCGTCCATTTCCTATATGCAGGCCTGCATCCAGGGCTACGATGATTTCGGCTTTGACTGTCTAGTGCTGATAGACGCTTATCTCAAATGTGGGGAGGAATATTATGAAGGAGAATAATACCATCCGAATTTTTGTCTGCCCAAGGTGCGGACGAGCCTACCATGAGCATCCGGCTCTTTCGCGGCTTGACAACAAAACGCTCATCTGCCCAGACTGCGGTACACGGGAGGCACTCGATTCCATTGGCGTAAAGCCGGAGGAGCAGGAGCAGATCATTACCTCCATTCACCGCTGCCGCCAGCCGGAATAACGCTGTAAAATACACAGTTTTCCCTCCGAATGATCGTGTACTATATGCCTCCGAATTGACTGGATATATCCGCACATCAGAGGTAATATACACTCACAACAAAACAAACGGAGGAAACCACCATGAAGAAAATTGAACTTTTTGAGAGAGCCATTGCGGAGCGGGCAGAACGCCTGCAGGACTACGGCATCAACAGCACCGCATTCTGGGCCTACCGCAAGAGCATTGACGCAGGTAACGACCTCATTGATTTCAGCGACGTCATTTGGGATTACGACATCGAGGCCATCGCCCAGACCTTCGCCGACAGCGGCATCACCGAGTTTACGATCAGCAGCAGATTTTCCGGCCTGATCCCAACCCTCGCAGCCTTCGACAAGCTGGGCTTCAAAATGGCGGGCATGACCGAGGTCAACGCCGCCTACACCGACTGGCAGACCGGCAAGCACCCGCGGCTCCCCGCGATCCGCCTGGAACGCCGCTAAGGAGGGAAACGACCATGTGGAAAGAAAGCAGCATCAGAGTTAACGGCGAGGTTTTTCACTACTGGATGAAGCAGTACGACAAAGGTTCCGAGTGGGGCATCGCCGGTGGACGCATTTCCAAGTTGATGCTCAAGCGCAACGGATACATCGCCTGCAATTACGACAGGGGCTGGGACATTGAGCCCGCCGACGAGAACACGCAGCTTGCGCTGGAGCTTCTGCTCCACAGCGAGAACTGGTAAAAAACCGAAATTTCAAAGCAACGGCTCCGAAAGGGGCTGCTGCTCGTTGTACGGAAGGTCGCACCGATTTCGGTGGCGGCTATTTTTTATACCCTGGAGGTGGTCTCTACGAGAAAACTGAAGAAATACACGCCGACAAGGTTCATGGAGAAAACCTCCCACTATGATGTGGACGCAGCGGATTATGCCGTCATGTTCATCGAAAGCCTGTGCCACACAAAAGGCACTTGGGCGAGAAAGTCCTTCGAGCTTATTGACTGGCAGGAACAGATCATTCGGGACATCTTCGGCGTCCTCAAGCCCAATGGCTATCGGCAGTTCAATACCGCCTACATCGAGATCCCCAAAAAGCAAGGCAAATCCGAGCTTGCCGCTGCGGTGGCTCTTCTGCTCACCTGCGGTGACGGCGAGGAACGTGCCGAGGTGTACGGCTGCGCCGCCGACCGTCAGCAGGCATCCATCGTGTTTAATGTGGCGGCGGATATGGTGCGGATGTGTCCGGCACTCTCCAAGCGGGTAAAGATACTGGATTCCCAGAAGCGGCTCATTTACCAACCAACGGGCAGTATCTATCAGGTGCTTTCTGCCGATGTGGGCAACAAACACGGTTTCAATACCCACGGTGTGGTGTTCGACGAGCTGCACACGCAGCCCAACCGCAAGCTGTTTGATGTCATGACCAAAGGCTCCGGCGACGCGCGAATGCAGCCGCTGTATTTCCTTATCACCACGGCGGGCAACGATACGAAGTCCATCTGCTATGAGATCCACCAGAAAGCCAAGGACATCATCGAGGGTCGCAAAATCGACCATACCTTCTACCCCGTTATCTACGGTGCGGAAGAATCAGACGATTGGACGGACCCGAAGGTCTGGAAAAAGGCCAATCCGTCCCTCGGCATCACGGTGGGCATCGACAAAGTCAAGGACGCCTGCGAGTCGGCAAAGCAGAACCCCGGCGAGGAGAACTCCTTCAGGCAGCTTCGTTTGAACCAATGGGTCAAGCAGGCTGTGCGTTGGATGCCTATGGAAAAATGGGACAGATGCGAGTTTGCCGTCAGCGAAGATGATCTGGAAGGCCGTGTCTGTTACGGCGGTCTGGACTTGTCCTCTACCACGGATATTACGGCATTTGTGTTGGTATTCCCACCGGAGGATGAGAACGACAAATACATCATCCTGCCGTACTTCTGGATACCGGAGGACAACCTCGATTTGCGTGTACGCAGAGATCATGTTCCTTATGATGTGTGGGAACGGCAGGGTTTCCTGCAAACCACCGAGGGCAATGTGGTTCATTACGGCTACATTGAGAAGTTCATCGAGAGCTTGGGCGAACGGTTTAATATCCGGGAAATCGCTTTTGACCGTTGGGGCGCTGTGCAGATGGTGCAGAACCTCGAAGGTATGGGCTTTACGGTCGTTCCGTTCGGGCAGGGCTTCAAAGATATGTCCCCACCGACCAAGGAACTGATGAAGCTGGTGCTGGAGCAGCGCATTGCCCACGGCGGACATCCTGTCCTCCGCTGGATGATGGACAACATCTTCATCCGCACCGACCCTGCCGGAAACATCAAGCCGGACAAGGAAAAATCCACAGAGAAAATTGACGGTGCCGTGGCGACCATTATGGCACTTGACCGTGCTATCCGCTGTGGCAATGATACTGGCGCTTCGGTCTATGATAGCCGTGGGCTGTTGTTCATTTGAGGTCCATCGTCAAAATATCGGTCGAATAAAGTCGGAAACTCTATTGTTCAGTGGAGTTTTAGACTTGCAACTCCGAAACTATTGACTTTTTTGATTTTTCGGGTATAATAGAATCAAGAAAGTCAGGAGGTGCATTATGGCTGAATTGATCAACCGCCCCCAATATCTGAATCAGCTGATTCAAAACAAAGATGTAGATCTGGTGAAGATCGTTACAGGTATTCGCCGCTGCGGAAAATCGTCCTTGCTGGATCTGTTTCATCACTATCTGTTGGAGAACGGCGTGCCGGATTCCCAGATCGTTCACATGAACATGGAATCCTTGCGTTACCGTGACCTGAACAATTACCTTTCTTTTTATGATTATGTCAGCAAGCAGATCGCTAAAGACGGAAAGACCTACCTTATATTCGATGAACTGCAGACTGTAGAGCATTGGGAAAAAGCAATCGAGTCCTTCCGCTTGGATTATGATGTAGACATTTATATCACGGGTTCCAATGCCTATTTGCTGTCCACGGAATTTTCTACGCTGCTCTCCGGCAGATATGTAGAGATACGGGTGCTGCCGCTGTCCTTCAAGGAGTTTTTGGACTTCTACGAGTTTGCCCCCGATGTGACAATGGACGAAAAGTTCCAGAAGTATCTCCAGTTCGGAGGGATGCCGATTCTGAGAGAATACAAGTTCAACGAAGCGAGAAGCAATCAGGCACTGGAAGGTATCTATTCGACCGTGGTGCTGCGTGATATTTTGCAGCGCAATAATGGCACAGATCAAGCCATGCTTCAAAAAATCATGCTGTTTTTATGCTCAAATATCGGCAGCATCACTTCTCCGAACAGCATCGGAAATGTACTCTCCAACGAGGGCGACATTCAAACCGGTAAGCAGAAAAACATTGCGGGAAAAACGGTGGATAAATATATTTCCATGCTCCGCAATGCGTTTGTATTCTTCTCTGTCGGTCGGTATGATGTAAAAGGAAAGCAGCTGCTCAAAACTCTTGGAAAGAACTATATCATCGACATGGGTTTTCGCAATATGCTTCTGGGCTACCGAGATGCAGACCGCGGGCATATCATTGAGAATATCGTATTTCTGGAACTGCTGCGTCGTGACTATCGGATATATATCGGGAAGGTCGGAGAGACGGAGGTCGACTTCGTTGCGGAAAAGCCGAACAACAAGGTATATATTCAGGTAACGGAAAGTATGCTTTCCACGGAGACCCGTGAACGGGAGCTTCGTCCGCTGCGTATGATTGGGGATAACTACGAAAAAATCGTGCTGTCTATGGATCGCAGCTTCATCAATTCCTATGATGGCATAAAGTCACTGAATTTGATCGACTGGCTTCTCAGCGAATAAGCACTGCATTTTCGGAGGAAAATAAAAAGTTTTTGCAGTTCAAGTCGGAAACTTTGCAAGAACCGATTGTCATAGAAAATGAAACAAGCAAGCATATACTGAGCCGTTATTTCAAATTGGAATGCCGAATTGAAATAAGAGCCCAAATATCTGAATATTTCAAAGCATCTGTTCATATGAGCAGGTGCTTTTCTTTTGCCCATTTTGAAGAAGTGTGATGCACATGGGTATCTTTTCAGGTCTTTTCAAATCCAGAGACAAGCCTCAAAACCGCACAGCGGGCAGCAACTACGCCTTCTTCCTTGGCGGTACGACCTCCGGTAAAACGGTGACAGAACGCTCTGCCATGCAGATGACCGCTGTGTATTCCTGTGTCCGTATTCTGTCGGAGGCGGTGGCGGGACTGCCGCTCCACCTTTACAAATACACCGACAGCGGCGGCAAGGCCATGGCACTCGACCATCCGCTATACCGCTTACTTCACGATGAGCCGAACCCGGAGATGAGTTCCTTTGTGTTCCGGGAGACGCTCATGACGCACCTACTCCTTTGGGGCAACGCCTATGCGCAGATTATCCGCAACGGTAAGAATGAGGTCATTGCCCTCTATCCGCTGATGCCGAACAAGATGTCGGTGGACAGAGACGAGAACGGACGCCTGTACTACACCTATTACCGTGGGCAGGACGAAGCCATCCGGGATAAAGAGTTTGCCGTGACGCTGCTCCCCTCGGATGTGCTGCATATCCCCGGACTCGGTTTTGATGGTCTGGTCGGATACAGCCCCATCGCAATGGCGAAAAACGCCATCGGTATGGCCATTGCCTGCGAAGAGTACGGTGCAAAGTTCTTCGCCAACGGTGCCGCTCCCGGTGGTGTGCTGGAGCATCCCGGCACGATCAAAGACCCGCAGCGTGTGCGGGAAAGCTGGCAGTCCACCTTCGGCGGCAGCGGCAACGCCAATAAAATCGCCGTGCTGGAAGAAGGCATGAAATACACGCCCATCGGCATCTCGCCGGAACAGGCGCAGTTCCTGGAAACACGCAAATTCCAGATCAATGAAATCGCTCGAATTTTCCGAGTCCCGCCCCACATGGTCGGCGATCTGGAAAAGTCGAGCTTTTCTAATATTGAGCAGCAATCTCTTGAGTTCGTGAAATACACCCTCGACCCCTGGGTCATCCGCTGGGAGCAGTCCATCATGCGCTCTCTGTTTTCCGAGAGTGAGAAGAAGCAGTATTTCGTGAAGTTCAATCTGGAAGGCTTGCTCCGTGGAGACTATCAGTCCCGCATGAACGGGTACGCCATCGGACGGCAGAACGGCTGGATGTCCGCAAATGACATTCGGGAGCTTGAAAACCTCGACCGCATCCCGGCAGAGGACGGCGGCGACCTGTACCTCATCAACGGCAATATGCTCCCTCTGAAAAACGCCGGAGCTTTTGCAAATACACCTACCGATGACGGAAAGGAGGAAAAAACCGATGAAGAAATTCTGGAATTGGAAGGACCAGACGGAGACAGCGGAACGGACGTTGTTTCTGAACGGCACCATCGCCGAGGAAAGCTGGTTTGACGATGAAATCACACCGCAGCTTTTTAAGGACGAGCTCATGTCCGGCAGCGGCAACATCACCGTGTGGATCAACAGCCCCGGCGGGGACTGTGTGGCAGCGGCGCAAATCTACAATATGCTTATGGACTACAAGGGCGATGTGACGGTCAAGATCGACGGGATTGCCGCATCCGCTGCGTCCGTCATCGCGATGGCGGGCACAAAGGTACTGGTGTCCCCGGTATCCATGCTCATGATCCACAACCCCATGACAGCAGCGTTCGGCAATTCGGACGAGATGCAAAGAGCCATTGAGATGCTCGGCAGTGTGAAGGATTCCATCATCAACGCTTATGAGATCAAAACCGGTTTATCTCGTGCAAAACTGTCTCATCTCATGGATGCAGAAACATGGATGGATGCCAATAAGGCTGTGGAACTCGGCTTTGCAGACGGAATCATGAGCCGCGCCGATGAGGCCGAGGACATGGCTGCACCCACCGTTTCCATGCTGTATTCCAAGGCGAACGTGCTGAACTCTCTCATGGAGAAAATTGCCGCAAAGTGCGCCATCGACCCCAAACCCGCCGTGCCGGAGCGCACGGGACGCTCTGTGGACGAACTCAGAGCCAAGCTGAACACCATCAAAAACTACATTTAATATGGAGGTATTTCAATATGACGATTGTTGAACTGCGCGAAAAGCGCGCCAAGCTGTGGGCTACGATGGAAGGCTTCCTCGACACCCACCGCGACCGAAAAGGCGTTCTGTCTGCCGAGGACGATGCCGTTTACGCCAATATGGAGAAGGAACTGAACGACCTCACCAATGAGGTCAGACGCATGGAGCGCCGCGATGCCATTGCCGCAGAGCTTGCCAAACCCGTATCCTCCCCCATCACTGAGCAGCCGCAGAAAGCGACCGGCGAAGCCAAAACCGGCAGAGCGTCCAATGCCTACCGCGAGGACTTCGGTCTGCACCTGCGCGGCAAGCGGATGCTCCACAATGTACTCTCCGAGGGCGTGGACGCCAACGGCGGCTATCTCGTCCCCACCGAGTTTGAGAAATTCATTGTGGACACACTCAAAGAGGAAAATGTGATGCGCCGTCTGTGCAAGATTATCACCACCGATAACGAGCGCAAAATCCCCGTTGCGGCAACCCATTCCACCGCCGCTTGGACGGCCGAGAACGCGGCCTACACAGAGAGCAATCCCACCTTCGCACAGAAGACCATTGACGCTTACAAGCTGACCGACCTTGTGAAGGTGAGCATCGAGCTTCTGGACGACAGCGCCTTCGATCTGGAGGAGTACATCGCCCGTGAGTTTGTCTATGCCTTCGGCGCTGCCGAAGAGCAGGCATTCTGCGTCGGCACCGGCACGGGTCAGCCCACCGGCCTGTTCACCGCCAACGGCGGCACGGTCGGTGTTACCGCAGCCAGTGCGACCGCGGTTACCACCGACGAGGTGATCTCCCTCATCTATGCGCTGAAAGCGCCTTACCGCAAGAATGCCAAGTTCCTGATGAACGACGCCACCGTTTCCGCACTGCGCAAGCTGAAGGATTCCAATGGTCAGTATCTGTGGCAGCCCTCTTTGCAGGCGGGTCAGCCGGACAGACTGCTGGGCTATGAGATCTACACCAGCCCCTATGCTCCCATGCTGGCGGCAGGTGCGCTCTCCATTGCCTTCGGCGACTTCCAGAGCTACTGGATCGCTGACCGCACCGGCAGAACCGTTCAGCGGCTGAACGAGCTGTATTCCACCAACGGTCAGGTCGGCTTCGTCGCTACCGAGCGTGTGGACGGCAAGATCATTCTGCCGGAGGGGATCCAGCTTCTGAAGATGAAGGCAGCCTGATGAGAGGAGGCGGCGGTGATGGATGAATTGCTCACCAAAGTGAAAGCCAACCTCATTCTGGAACACACGGCGGATGATGCCTTGCTTAAAAGTTACATCACCGCTGCTGTTTCATACGCCGAAAGCTATCAGCACATCCCGGAGGGAACGTATCAGAACACGCCCATGCCGCCGACCACGGAGCAGGCCGTTATCATGCTGTCGAGCCATTTCTACGAATCGAGGGATGGCTCGACAGGCGGCTTCTTTGCGGATAACACGGGAGCTGCACAGCAGGCGTGGAACACCGTCAATTTGCTGCTCCGCTTGGACAGAAATTGGCAGGTGTGAGTATGGGTCTTGGACAAATGAACGGCTTTGCCAACATTGTAAAAACAAAGCAGGTCAGGGACAGCGAGGGCTTCACCCGTTCTGAGAATGAAGTCCTTGCGTCCATCCGCGTCTACCGGGAAGGTCGGCACGGCAGTCAGCGTTGGGCGAACCTCGCGGCATTCAGTGAAGCGACCGACCTGTTCCGATTTCGGTGTATTCCGGGTCTGACAATCACTACCGAACATTTCCTCATCTGCGATGGAGAGCGATTTGACATCACCTCAGTCGAGAATGTAAAGGGCCGTGGGATGTACATCGAGGTTTTAGCGAAAAGGAGTGAACCCACCATTGGCAAAAGCTGAAATGAAAATGCCGGAGGATTTTCTTCTGAAGATTTCCAAGCTCGGCAGCAACTTTGACAGTGTGGCGGATACCGTCCTGCAGGCCGGTGGCGAGGTCGTACTGAAGAAGGTCAAGAGCAATCTTTCCTCCGTCATCGGCAGAGGGACAAAGTTCAAATCCCGCACCACGGGTAAACTGGAAGGTGCGCTGGGCCTTTCTCCCTCCAAGCTGAACAGGGACGGCAACCACGACATCAAGGTCGGTTTCGTTGAGCCTCGCTCGGACGGAGGCAGCAATGCCAAACTGGCCAACATCATCGAATACGGCAAGCACGGGCAGCCCGCAAAGCCGTTTCTGAAGCCTGCCAAATCCGCATCAAAGGCGGAGTGCATCCGCATCATGGAGCAGACGCTCAAGGAGGAGGTCGAAAAGCTATGAGTTTGCTGTCGGAACTGAATACCATCGCGGAAAGCTGCGGTGTGTCGGTGGAGACCGGCATCTTCTCCGATGCTGCACCGGACACATACCTTGTGCTGACGCCGCTGTCGGATACCTTTGACCTCCATGCGGATAACCGTCCGGACATCGACACGCAGGAGGTTCGGCTGTCCCTCTTTACAAAGGGCAGCTATACCAAGCTGAAAAACAGACTTGTCCGCACACTTTTAGGTGCGGATTTCTATATCACGGACCGCCGGTACATCGGCTTTGAAACCGACACCGGCTATCATCACTACGTCATTGACGTGGCAAAATCTTATGTTTGGGAGGAATGAAAATGGCGACCATTGGTCTGGATAAACTTTATTACGCAAAAATCACAGAGGGAGACAACGGAGACGAAACCTACGGAACCCCGACACAGCTTGCCAAGGCCATGACAGCGGAGCTTTCCGTGGAACTGGCCGAAGCGACGCTCTATGCCGACGACGGCGCAGCGGAGGTCGTGAAGGAGTTTCAGAGCGGTACTCTGACGCTGGGTATTGACGATATTGGTGTGCAGGTGGCGCAGGACCTCACCGGTGCAAAAATCGACGACAACAAGGTGCTCATTTCCGCATCCGAGGACGGCGGCGAACCCGTAGCCATCGGGTTTCGTGCGAAGAAGTCCAACGGTAAGTACCGCTACTTCTGGCTGTACAAGGTCAAGTTCGGCATCCCCGCGACCAACCTCACCACCAAGGGTGAAAGCATTGAGTTCTCCACCCCCACCATTGAGGGCACTGTTCTGCGCCGCAACAAGCTGGACGGTCAGGGCAAGCACCCGTGGAAGGCAGAGGTGTCCGAGGACTCCACCGGAGTTTCCGCATCGGTTATCAGCGGTTGGTACACCGAGGTGTATGAGCCGACATTTGCACAGGCGTAAGGAGGCGTTTTTATGGATGACAGAAGTGCAAAAATCAACATCGGTGGTCGGGACTTTGAACTCATTCTCACGACCCGCGCCACCAAAGAGATCGCAGGCCGCTACGGCGGCCTGGAAAATCTGGGTCAGAAGCTCATGCGGTCTGAAAACTTTGAAATGGCTCTGGACGAACTGGTGTGGCTAATCACGCTGCTGGCAAACCAGTCCGTGCTCATCCACAATCTCCGCACCCCGGAAGACAAGCAGGAGCTTCTCACGCAGGAAACGGTCGAGCTGCTCACCAGCCCTCTGGAACTGGCAGAGTATAAATCTTCCATCATGGAGGCCATGTTCAAGGGAACAAAGCGGAATGTGGAAAGCGAGAACAATTCAAAAAACGCACGAGTCGGGTAACAGACGAGGAACTGTTCACCCGGCTTTTTTATTACGGAACGGCCCAGCTGCATCTTCCGTCCGAGGAGGTCTGGCTGACGCCGTTCGGTTTTCTCCTCGACCTGTGGGAATGTCACAGGCAATTCCTCGGCATGGCAAAGTCGAAGCGGGAGCTTTCCATCGACGATATTATCCCGCCCGGACTGTAAGGAGGCGAAGCACATGAGCATCATTCCCGGCACAACGCCGACCCTGACGCTGTCTCTTAACAGAAGCATCACCGGCTGCACGGCTGCGGAGTTCTGCCTTGCCTGCGGAACAGTCCGGCTCTTGCGTCCGCTTTCGGAGCTTTCTTTGTCCGCTGACGGTACGGAGGTCAGCCTTCGCCTGACGCAGACCGAAACGCTGATGCTGCCGGACAACCAGATTGCAAAGGTGCAGCTGCGGGTCATGCTCGGCGGCGCGGTATTTGCAACAGACAGCATTCCGATCCCGACGAAAGAACTACTGCATCGAGAGGAGTTGATCGCCGATGCGAATTAGTGCAAAGCTGCACACCGAGGACGAACGGCTCCATGCCGACTTCCAAGCGACCGTTCAGGTCGGCGGTGGCCTCTCGCTGGGTCACGCGCTCATGTGGGACAAGCAGGGGCGGCTTGCCGTGCAGGTGGCAGACGAAGCCGAAGCGGACAATACGCTCCCCATCACCGCAGCGGCGCTCTATGCGGAACTGGGCAACATCGAAGTGCTCCTCGGCACGATATAGGAGGTTTTATGAGCATTGCAACAGAACTCGCCAAGCTCCAGACGGCGAGAAACAAGATCCGTACAAAGCTGGTAGCACTGGGGCTTGTGACCGCGGCGGCCAAGCTGGACGACTGCGCCACAGCGGTGGACGGCATCTCCAATCAGGGCGCAGTCTCCGCGACTGTGCAGGAGGGCGATACCTACACCATTCCCGCAGGCTACCACAACGGCAGCGGTACAGTTTCCGGTGTGGCGGGCGGCGGCAACTACAAGCTGCA
>OJOP01001056.1_pt1 | contig 14230 bp, 8 predicted proteins | sample 1598161 | NCBI WGS metagenome assembly OJOP01 (sample SAMN01915206, study PRJEB22387) | human gut metagenome | isolation source: stool | host: Homo sapiens | place: USA | reverse complement strand
TACGCAGTCGCGGATACGATATCGTTTGTATACCGTCGGCTGTGGTTTATCATGTAGGGGGAGGCACGTTGCCCAAGGAAAACCCGAATAAGACCTATTTGAATTTCCGGAATAACCTTTATATGCTTTATAAGAATCTGCCGGATGAACGTTTAAGTACGGTCATGTGTTGTCGTTTTTGGCTGGACAGACTGGCAGCTCTCCAATTTTTGCTGAAAGGAGAGAGACGGTCTTTTCAGGCTGTATTTCGGGCGAGGGCTGATTTCAGAAAGCAAAAGAAAGATTTTCGGGCGTCCCGGAAGGAAAATCTGTCCCGTATGGTCGTGAACCCTATTCCGGAACAGGCTCGGTTTAGTATTTTGTGGGCTTACTATTTCCAAAATCGTCATAAATACTCCGATTTGCCCCATATATAGTTTTCTTTTTGCTTTTTTTAGTAAAATAGTTTGTGATTAATGTATTTGTTTGTATATTTGTATGCGTATTTAACGAATAATAAGTTTTGAAGCGAGTTTTATTGATTTTAATCGGTCTGACTATGTTTTTTTCTTCTTGTCGGTGGAGTTCCGTTCCCTGGTGGACGGATAGCCAGTCGGATAAAGGAGAAAAAATATTTCGTTATGACCGTTTGGTTGATGAATTCGTTTCCTTGAATAGTTTCACTTCTCTCCAGCGTATGAATACGGAATACCCGGCTGCGACACGGTTGCTTATAGAAGAGGTGTTGGCTATCGGGGCCGTACAGGAACCGCGTATCGAACAGCGTTTGCGGGAGTATTATCTTGACTCCACCATGCAGGTGTTGTTGGAAGATGTGCATGATGAGTACACGGATTTGAATGTGGAGGAAGCAGAAATCTCTTCGGTATTCGAGCAAGTCAAGAAGGCTGACCCCAGTTTCCGTATACCGTTTATGTATACTCAGATATCCGGTTTGAACCAAAGTATTGTGGTGGGCGATAGCTTGTTGGGTATCAGTCTGGACAAGTATTTGGGGCGTGACTATCCTTTGTACCGCAAATATTATCATGATTATCAGCGTCGGGTAATGGACCGAAGTTGGTTGGTGTCGGATGCTTTGTTCTATTATCTGTCCCATGAATATCCTTTGCCGGACGATAAAGTGCATACCTTGTTGGATTATATCGCAGATTACGGGAAGATACATTGGGTGATTGCGCATTGCCGGAATATCTCTTTGGAGCAAGAAGCCGGTTTTGAAGAAGAACGCGTGCTTTGGTACAAGGAGAACGAAACAGAAGTATGGAATTGGCTGATGGGGCATGGTGTTCTGACTTCTGCAGATTTGACGATGATCAGGCTTTTCATGGAGCCTCGTGGAACTACGCCTTATATCGGGAAGGACAGCCCGGATCAGATAGGTTTGTGGTTGGGCTTGCAAATCATAGACCATTATATGAAATCACACCCCCGGGTGACGATCGGTGAATTGCTTCATGAGAATGATTATGAAAAGATTCTCCGTGAGTCGGGGTATCATCCGTCAGCAAACAAAAAGTAATGGAACCAGCACTTTATTTGATACCTGTCACGTTGGGGGATACACCTCATTCACAGGTTTTGCCGGATTATAATACAGAGATTATCCGGAACATCAGGCATTTCATCGTGGAGGATTTGCGTTCGGCCCGTCGTTTTCTGAAAAAGGTGGATCGGGACATCAATATAGATGAGTTGACTTTTTACGCCATGGGAAAGCACGCCTCTCCGGAAGCGTTTGCGTCCTATCTGCACCCTTTGGAACAAGGGATGCCGGTCGGTGTGATTTCGGAGGCCGGTTGTCCGGCTGTGGCCGACCCAGGAGCCGATGTGGTGGCCATTGCCCAGCGTAAGGGACTGCGGGTCATTCCTTTGGTGGGGCCGTCTTCCATGATTTTAGCCGTGATGGCATCCGGCTTCAACGGGCAGAGTTTTGCTTTCAACGGTTACCTTCCGATAGACCCGACTGAACGGACCAAACGTATTAAAATTTTGGAACAGCGGGTATATACGGAACATCAGACCCAGTTGTTCATCGAGACACCTTACCGTAATGCCAAGATGTTCGAGGAGATTCTTCGGACATGCCGTCCACAGACCCGTCTTTGCGTGGCGGCAGGCATAACTTGTAAAGAAGAGTATATAAGAACACGGACGGTACAGGAATGGAAGAAGCGTTCTCTTCCGGATTTATCCAAGGTCCCGGCCATATTCTTGATTTATAAGTAGGGGAGGTTGATTTCTCCTTTATTATTTCTTTTATTTTAAAGAAAGTGTTACATTTGCAATGTGTTTCCACGCCGATGCCTTGTTCGCAAGGCGGGTGAGGGGAATACCATATATGGAAAAGGCGTTTACTTGGCGCTCTGCTCTTATGTTTATCAGAACTTCGCAACTTCGGTAATTACTCCAAGAGCAAGGTAACGGTAGATGTCCTGTGGGTGTGTTATATACATCCCTTTCTTGTCAGCACCCTGTCGCGGGGTGCTGACTTAGGGGATTGGTATACATATCGGCGTGGGCTTCTGAAGTTGTTCGTTTGGAGTGATTGGGCATGCGAAGGCCTTGATAAAATGAACGGGCAACGGGTACAGATTCCCGCGCTTTTTTTGTATATGCCACGCAAGTCTTGTTTAAAAGCACCGGTTTTCGGGAGTCCCCGGTGGTTTAAGGAGGAAGCTGTTATGAAAGCTTTTATCAGATGGGTGTGGGTGTTGTGTTTGTTCCCGCCCCGGGTGTTTGGTCAGGCCAAACTTCCTATTACGACTTCAGACCATTTTGTGGTGGAGGCTCCGGCGGTGGTACAACCCGGAGGGGAAACCGTTGATTTCATTGTGGGCGTGGAAGGTTCCCGTTTTTACACGGCCTACAATATGGAAATCGCTTTGCCCGAGGATTTGGTTTTCGTTCCCAACGACAAGGGAAATTGTGCCATGATGTGTGGCTTGGAAGGGATGTATCCGTATGACGACAGTATGGGGTTCCCGCAGTTTACGCATATTTTTGCCAGTGGGTTGCAGGTGAACGGCAACTTGCGTGTGGCTTGTTTCTCTTCTCTGAACGAGGACTTCACGTCATTTTCCGGGCGGTTGTTCCGGGTGTCGGTCAAGGCATCTCCCTACGCCAAGCCCGGTATGGGGGAAATCCGGATGTTCGGTTTGAACCTTACGGTGGCCGAGAATGCTCAAAAGTATATCCCCGAGGGAGATTTGAACACGGGAGAAATCGAGGTGGGCAATCATGCGTCTGTTCCCATATCCATTTCTGCCGCTAACCGTTACGGTACTTGCATCCTGCCTTTTGGATTAGAGGCACTGCCTGCCGGTTTGGAAGCTTATACGGTTGCATCCGTCAGCGACGGGGTTTTGAAGCTCGACCCCGTGACGGCTTTACAGGCCTATACGCCCTATGTGTTGTATGCGGCGAACGGTTTCAGCGGTGTGTTGGAGGGTACTGTGGACGCTTCGCTTTATCCAGAAGATACGCGCTCGGTCACGGTGAACGGGCTGACGGGGATTGTCACGCCGCAGGAGGTCACCGAGGGATACATCCTGCAAAACCAAGGGGACGGCGTGAGGTTCTACCGTGTGGGGGACGTGCCTTTTGCTTTGCCTGCCGGACGGTGCTACCTTTCGGCTTCCGTATCTGCTGGGGTGAACCTCAGGATGGAGCGTAACGCCACCGGCATTACGGGCAGCCGGATGGACGTGACCTTGCCGGACGACACCTGTTATGACCTTTTAGGGCGGCGCGTGGAACGTTTGGTTCCGGGACGTGTATATCTTTCCACCCGTCGTGGTGCTTTTTTACAATCCAAGTAGAACTTAAAACAAAAACAAGATGAAAAAGATATTTTTACTTTTATGGTTCGTTCTTCTCGGACTTTTTGAGGTGCAAGCCTATCAGTTCGAGAAAAATGGCATTTATTATGATATCGTCAATGGTAAGGCGGTGGTAGTAAGTGGAGATGTTAGTTATTCGGGTGATGTGGTGATTCCCGATTCTGTGGAGTATGATGATGTTTATTTGGAAGTGGACAGCATAAGCGAATATGCGTTTCAGAAAAGTGAGTCTTTATCTTCCATTGTATTACCTAAAAGTTTGACGAGTATAGGAGAATCGGCATTTTCAGGATGTAGCGGTTTGGATTCTATTTCCTTACCTGAAGGTTTGACGAGTGTTGAAAGTCATTCATTCAATTGTTGCACTAATTTAAAGTCTGTTTCTTTTCCCGAAGGTTTGACAAGTATAGGCTTTGGTGCATTTAATCGTTGTGGGAATTTGACATCCTTGGTTTTTCCTGCGAGTTTAACTAGTATTAGTGATAATGCGTTTAACTGGTGTAGTAATGTGGATACTCTTTCATTTTTGGGACGGATGGATTCTATTAATTGGAATGCTTTTACGGATGGAAATAGTGCCAATCAAAATATCAAACGTGTGTATATAAATGATTTGTCAACATGGTTGAATAGTCAGAGGTACATTGACATTAAAATAGTGGGATATGAAGCACTTTCTGCTCCTGAGGCAGTGTTGTATTTGGATGGTAAACTTTTGACAGATATGGTGGTGCCAGAGGGTGTGAAGGAAATAAAACCTTATACATTTTATGGAATGGACAGTATACGTTCTGTGACTTTACCTAAAACACTGAAGAATATAGCGAAATCTGCATTTGAAAATTGTGTAAGTTTGACTTCCGTTGCTTTTCCTGAGGGATTGACGGGAATCGAAGATGCTGCTTTTTACGGTTGCGACAAATTGGACTCGCTGTCTTTCCCGGCTTCGATGAAGACGATAAATTGGACGGCATTCTGTACACATAGGGGGAATTATGGTGATTCTTGCAGTTGTGAGCATATCCGGTATGTGAATGTGAAAGATTTGCATACATGGATAAATAGTGAAAGGTGGAATTATCGTGAATATGATTCGCATACTTTTTTTCCTCATGCCCAACTTTATTTGGATGGAACGTTATTAACGAAAATTGTAGTTCCGGAAGGTGTTGAAGAAATCAAGTCTAATACCTTTTGCGGGTTGGATAGTTTGGTTTACGTGAAATTACCTGCTTCTATTAAAAAACTGGGCCATTCAATTTTTAACGATCAGGGTGTGGACGTGGATTTGTATGCGCTAGTTCCACCTCAATTGGAGGGAGATAATCCTTTTGGAGAAAACTTGGTGTATGTTCCCGAAAGTAGTATTGAAGCCTACCGCACAGCTTGGAGCGATAAGGTGAATGACATCCTTTGTTTGGGACGGCAACATGATTGGAATGTGACGGTAGAGGCGGAAGATAAGTCGTCTGCGGTTTTGCAAGCCGTGGGCGGCGTGTCGGATAATGAGGCGGCCCGGAATGTGGTTCGTCTGAAAGTGAGCGGAACGGTTAACAGTTATGATTTTATGGTGATGAGGAACAAGATGACTTGTCTCCGCGAGTTGGATTTGACCGATGCTCATGTTGTGTATAATCCGTATGAGCATTACCAAGGCTATCACAGTTGGAATGATTCCTTGCCTGATTATGCTTTTTATCGGAAAGACTTGAGGGTATGTAGGCTTCCCCAAAACATTGTCTATATCGGGCGGAATGCTTTTAGCAGATGCAGTAGATTGACGGACATGGATATTCCTGAAAAAGTTCAAGAGATAGGTGATGCTGCTTTTGAGGGTTGCAATAGGTTAGAAAACGTGAAGTTTAGCGAAGGGCTTGAATTTATTAGGTCTGAAGCTTTTGCCGAGTGTGCATTGCATGATACTATAATCTTTCCACGAACATTGAAACATATATCTTATTCTGCGTTTAGAAGTAATGGCCTGCGAGCCGTCAAGTTTCCGACGGGGTTAGAACAAATAGAGGGGGCGGCTTTTAGCTATTGTTCTGGATTATCCGAGGTGAGATTCCCCTCGTCTGTATTAAACGTGGGAAGTGATGCCTTTGGGAATTGCGACAACATCAAGGATGTCTATACCTATATAATAGACCCACTGGAGTTAGACCAGACCACTTTTTCTGCGGAAGTCTTTAAAAATGCCACGCTACACGTACCCGAGACGGCACAGAATAACTACTATTGGGATACGCAATGGTCACAATTCCCTTCTATCGTGATGTTCAACGAACCTTACGAGTACTTCTACCTGAACAAAGACTTGGTGATTGACGAGGAGACACCCCGCTTGGAGGGCGACACCATTCCCGGGACCGGCGAAGTGCAAGGCCCGGATGCCGACCTCAATCCCGGTTCGGGACTGGTGGTTGAAGGGAGCGAGAGTCAGGACTTGGGTGACGTGCACCTTAAAGATGACGGCAATGGAAACGGGGCTTCGGTCATCGGGCAAGGCAACAAGGACGGACATTGTAACATCGATGCCAAGAACCTGCATATTGACATACAGGTGGAAGCCAATCGTTGGTATTTCTTCTGTTTCCCATATCCCATTGACAAGAAGAACATCAAGTATGCCGGAAGTTACGTCCTGCGGTGGTATGATGGTGCGGAACGTGCACAACACGGCAGGGGAGGCTGGAAAGACTGGACGGCTGATAAGTTGACCGCCGGTGTGGGGTATATCTTCCAAGGAAGCCAATCAGGAACGTTGACCTTCAAAATCCCGGATGCGAAGTTCGACGGCGAGAACCGCGACATTCTCTTGCAGAGCCATGGGGCGGACGAGGTACAGGATGCCGGATGGAATTTCGTGGGTAATCCCTATACTTCTTATTTCAATTTGCAGGATTTGGGGTATGACTATCCCGTCACGATATGGAACGGGTGGTCGTATGAGGCTTATAATCCTCAGGATGACGACTACGTGCTCTATCCTTACCAAGCGTTCTTTGTGCAAAAGCCCAATGCCGAGGACGCTATTACCTTCCATGCCGCACACCGCAAGACGAAATTGCAATCCGAGGCTGCCCGGCGGGCCAATGTGGCACCGCGACGGATACGCCGCGCGGCAGGCGTGGAACGTCGGTTGGTGAACCTTACCCTTTCCGACGGGAAGGTGACGGACAAGACGCGTGTGGTGTTCAATGCCCGGAGGCGCGAAGCGTATGAAGTGGGGTGCGATGCAGCCAAGTTCATGGCAGAAGGTGTGCCGCAACTGTATTCGTTGGACGGCCAAGGCGTGAAATATGCCATCAACGAACGTCCGGAGGGTAACGGTGTGGTGTCCTTGGGGTATGAGGTGCAGGTCGCCGGGAATTATACCATCGGCTTGACCCGTGCTGACGTGGGGGTAATGCTGAAAGACAAGTTGACGGGCGCAAGCCATGACTTCTCCGAAGGGGATTACATGTTCTCTTCCGAGGTAGGTACGTTCCACGACCGTTTCCTTTTGGTGAAGTCTGCTTCGGCTACCGGAGTGAACGGAGTGTTTGCCGCAGGCGAGGCAGTGGTGGATGTGGAAAACGGTACGATTGCAGTGAGCGGGGCCGACGGGCTTCGTACGACGGTGACCGCCCTTTCCGGCATTTTGATGGGTATCATCGACGGCAACGGCAGTCTGGACGTGCGTCCCGGAGTCTATGTGGTCAATGTGGGCGGACAAGCCCGTAAAGTCGTGGTACGATGAGGACGGTGGCAGTTTTCTTACGGACGTGGTGCACGGTGTCGGCCTTTTGCATGGCTGGCATCCTGCCCGTCTGTGGGCAGGACGAGTTCAATCCGCCCAATCCTCCCGAACCGAACACGCTCTACCGGGTGACGGTGGAAGCCCGTCCGGTAGAGGCAGGTTACGTGTCCGGCGAGGGAAAGTATGAAAAGGGTGCAGGGGTGTATATCAACACCTCTGCGGTTTCCTCCACGTTCCGTTTCGTGGGATGGCAGAAAGACGGTTCAGACTATTCCGCTGAGATGGGATTCTCTTATACCGTAGGTGAAGAAGATGCACATTTTGTGGCCTTGTATGCCTATGACCCCGCCAGTCCTTCCGAACCGTCTTTGGTGCTCCGCCATCGTTTGTGGTTGGATTGTACGCCTAAAGGTGCCTGTTCGTTCAATTGCGAGAGTGGGGGAAAGGTAGAAGAGGGGGAGTGGGTCTATCTCCAAGCTTATGCCAATCAAGGTTTTGTTTTCCGGGGATGGTACAGCGAAGGGCGGAAACTGAGCGATGCGGAAGGGTTTAATTTTTCCATGCCTACGGAGGATGTGACGGTGGAAGCGCGTTATGTATTCGCCCCGGACAACCCGGACGAACCGGCCGGAGGCGGACAGCCCGATGTGGATACCGGGGAGGAAGGCGATGTGAACGGAGACAAGCTGGCCGATGTGACGGACGCAGTAGCCATTGTGGGGGCGTATTTGGGCAAGATGCCCGAAGTGCCGCTTGACAAGGCCGATATGAATCGTGACGGCGAGGTGGACGTGAGCGATGCCGTAGAAGTGGTAAATTTGTATATAAAAAAGAACTGAGATGAAAAAGAAGTATGTTTGTCCTTCGGTGGAAGTTGCCGATGTGGAGTTGTCCGACTTGATAGCCCAATCTCCGGGAAGGGGAATTCCTATTGATGATGCAGGGGAAGCCGACATGGAGTTTGAAGCCTTGTCCAACAAGAATATTTGGAACTTGTGAAAATAATTCTATGTTGCAGAAGCCGTAAAATCATTCTTTAGAGAATGAAAAATCAATCTGCGCCAAACGTAAAATCATTCTCAGCAGAACAATTTTACGTTTGGCGTAGATTGTAATGTATTGATAACGTGAATTATAACGTGTAATATCCTTTCGTGAAAAGCCTCTTGGGCAGTTTCGTATCCCTATTTCATGTTTTCGATGAAGAAATTCGTGATGCTCGTGTAAAGATGGTTACGGGTGTTGCCACCGGTGATGTTATGGTTGCGGTTGTTATAGGGGAGCATCATGAACGGTTTGCCGGCTTGCACCAATGCTTCGGCATACTCCATGGAGTTGCGGAAGTGGACGTTGTCGTCGGCCGTGCCGTGGCAAATCAGGAGCTTGCCATGCAACTTGTCGGCTTGGCTTATCGGACCGCGGGCGTATCCGGCGGCGTTTTCCTTCGGGGTGCGCATGAAGCGTTCCGTGTAGACCGTGTCGTAGTAACGCCAACAGGTAGGAGGGGCAACGGCCACTCCGGCGGCGAAGACGGGACGGCCTTCGCTCATGCTCATCAGTGTATTGAAGCCTCCGTAACTCCAACCCCAGATACCGATACGCGAGGCATCAACGTAGGGCAACGTACCCAGATAAAGGGCGGTTTCCACTTGGTCTTTTGCTTCTAAGTAGCCTAAGTTCAGGTAGGTGCATTTCTCGAACTCTGTGCCCCGTCCTCCGGTGCCCCGTCCGTCTACGCAGACACAGATGAAGCCTTGTTGTGCCAAGTATTGTTCATACAAGGTACCGCCCATGCTGCCGGTTCCCCAAGAGTCGAGGACTTGTTGCGAACCGGGACCGCTGTACTGGAACATGACGACGGGATATTTCTTGCCCGGATTGAAATCGGCAGGTTTTACCATGTAGCCGTTCAACTGTATGCCTTCTCCCGTGGTGAATTGGAAGAACTCGCGCGTCCCTAAATGCTGGCCGTCGAGTTTGGCCACTAATGCTTGGTTGTCTTCGAGCACTTTCAGCGTCTTGCCGTTGCGGTTACAAAGGGTGGTCACGTACGGAGTACGGATGTTGGAATAGACATTCATGTAATACTTCATGTTTTTGCTGAATATGGCGCTGTTGTCGCCTTCTTCTGCGGAAAGTTTTTCTATCTTGCCCTTGCTGTCGCTCCTGTAAACGGCCGTGTGCATCGGGTCGTCTGCCGGATTGGCGGAGAAGTAGAAACTGCCGTCCGCCGTGTCGTATCCATAGAAACTTTTGACGATGAGTTGGCCGTCAACGGCTTTTTTTATCAGGCTGCCGTTCAAGTCGTAGAGGTAAAGGTGGTTGTATCCGTCCCGCTCGCTGGTCAGCACAAAACGGTTGGGATAGAAGGCCAGATTTTTAAAGACGTTTTCACTGACGTACTTGTCCACGTTGTCGCGTAGTATTTTTTTGCATTCCGTGGAACGCGGATTGGCCATGTACACTTCCAGGCAGTCCTGATGGCGGTTCAATGTGAAGACAGCGAGTTTGGCCGGGTCGCTGGTAAACCGGATGCGCGGGATGTAACTGTCGGCTTCGAGGGGCAGTTTCATCGTGCGGATTACGCGTGCCTTGATGTCGAACGTCTGTACGCTGACGGTGGAGTTTGTGGTGCCGGCCATAGGATACTTATATTCATAGCGGCCCGGATATTCCGCATACTGTTCTTTGGACGGATGGCTGCCTTTGTACCACGGGAAGGAGAACGTAGACACCTTGCTTTCGTCATAACGGATCCATGCCATCATCGTGTTGTCAGCGTTGAAGTCGAAGGAACAGCTTGTGCTGAACTCTTCCTCGTTCACCCAATCGGGGATGCCGTTGATGACCTCGTTGAATTTCCCGTCTTTGGTGATTTGGCTTTCGCTGTTGTTGAACAGCAGTTTGACCAAGAACAGATTATTGTCGCGGACGAAACCGACAAGATTGCCGTCCGGTGAGAACTTGGGCGACTGTTGAGGGCCGTTGTCCGACAAGGGGGTGAGGGTGCGGTTGGCAATGTCGTACAAATAGTACACGGCGGTGAAGGAATGACGGTAGATGGGTTTCGTTTCCGTTTGTATCAGCATTTTCTTTTCGTCCGGCGACAGGATGTAGCCGTCTATCTTTTCCAGTTTGACGTCCCTTGCCGTAGACACGTCGAACAGCACGTCTTTCTGCCGTCCGTCCTTGAAGGAATAGGTGATGATTTGTTTGTGATCGTCGCTCAGCCGGGAATAGCTTTCTCCGTCGTTGAGCGGGTTCACGCCATAGATGCGTTTGGCGGCATATTCGCCTGCACACAACTCTTTTAATGAAAGTCCCGTCGCATTCGAATGTACGGGAACGGCTGCCAGGAGGCATCCGACTAAAAAGGTTGCAATCTTTTTCATTTTATTTTAGATGTAATGGATAATATCTTAACCTTAGAACTATTTTATCGCAAAGATAAGTTTTTTTTCTATCTTTGCGAGGCAATAACGGTTTAAAAAGTATGGCTATACCTTATTTATATACAGACTACGGAGAATTCTTGCGCCGGGAATTTCCTTTCAAAGTACAAAAGATTTCCATCAATGCGGGTTTTACTTGCCCTAACCGTAATGGGGAAAAAGGCTGGGGCGGATGTACTTACTGCAACAACCAGACGTTTAATCCGGCCTATTGCCGTACGGAGAAAACGATTACGGAGCAGTTGGAAGAAGGCAAGCGCTTTTTCGGGCGAAAGTATCCGGACATGAAGTTTCTGGCTTATTTCCAAGCTTATACGAATACGTATGGAGAAGTGGATGAGGTTATCCGGAAGTATGAAGAAGCTTTGGCTGTGCCGGATGTGGTGGGAATAGTCATCGGCACGCGTCCCGACTGTATGCCGCAGGCGTTGCTGGATTATCTGACCGGACTGAACCGCCGTACTTTCCTGATGGTGGAGTACGGGATTGAGAGTGTGGACGACGGGACGCTTGTCCGCATCAATCGCGGGCATACGTTTGCCGAGACGGAGGAAACCGTCCGGCGTACGGCGGATGCAGGCATACGAACCGGTGGGCATATCATCCTCGGGCTGCCCGGAGAGAAGCGTGACGAGTTGGTCGGGCAGGCTGCGTTGGTGTCTCGTTTGCCTCTGACCGCTTTGAAAATCCACCAGCTCCAACTGATAAGGGGTACACGTATGGCACACGAGTATGTTTTGCATCCGGAACAGTTTCATCTGTATACGGCGGATGAATATATCGAGCTGGTTATCGACTATATCGAACGCCTGAGGAGCGATTTGGTATTGGAGCGTTTTGTATCGCAATCTCCTAAGGACTTGCTGATTGCTCCCGACTGGGGACTGAAAAACTATGAGTTTACCGAACGGTTGAAGCGCAGGATGAAGGAGCGGGGCGCATGGCAGGGAAGGCTTGCCGACCGCAGGGAGCAAACCCGTTAGGCGTATGTTTGCGATTGTTCGCGAGCACAAAATACTGCTTTTTAGGAAGGTAATCCGTAAAAAGCTTCGTGGTTATGTTTTTTTTATTTACTTTTGCGGAACATGCGAAGCATGAAGAACCAATTCATTAATTATTAATATTAATCTACATGAAACACTTTGATTTCAAGTTTTTGCGCGTGTGGATGGTCTTGTGGTGTGCAGGTGTGCTTCTACCTGCGGCAGGACAAGGCAGCGCGGGGTCGGCTGACGTCTTGCGGCTGATAGAGAAAGTAAATGACTATTGGCAGGCGAACAATTCGCCCAAGACACGCGCTTTTTGGGACAACGCCGCTTATTACACCGGAAACATGGAAGCTTACAGGCTGACCGGGAAGGCTGCTTATTATGAATACAGTCAGCAATGGTGCGAGCATAACCGTTGGCGGGGCGCAAACAGCGACGACAAACGGAACTGGAAGTACAAGACGTATGGCGAGGGGCAGGATTTCGTGTTGTTCGGCGACTGGCAGATTTGTTTCCAGACCTACATCGACATGTATAATCTGAATCCGGCCGATTATAAGGTAGCCCGTGCGAAGGAGGTAATGACGTACGCCTGTCATTTGGATGAGAACAAGTTCTGGTGGTGGGCGGATGCCCTCTACATGGTGATGCCGTTGATGACGAAGATGTATAAGTTGACGGGCGACCGCATGTTCCTGGACCGCATGTATGAAAATTACTTGTGGAGCGACAGCCTGATGTATGATGCGGAGGCGCAGTTGTATTACCGTGACGCGAAATACATCTATCCCAAAGTGAAGACTGCCAGTGGCGGAAAGAGTTTCTGGGCGCGTGGCGACGGATGGGTGTTGGCAGGTTTGGCCAAGGTACTGGGCGACATGCCGGAGGACTATGAGCACCGCGCTTTCTTTTTGAAACGTTTCAGGGAGTTGGCGCAAGGTGTGGCACGCTGCCAGAGGCCGGAAGGATATTGGAGCCGCAGTATGTTGTGCGAAGAGGATGCTCCGGGACCGGAGACGAGCGGTACGGCATTCTTTGCCTACGGCCTGATGTGGGGCGTAAACCATGGTTTGCTGGACAAGGCCGGGTATGCTCCGGTGATTGAGAGAGCTTGGAATTATCTGGTTTCTACGGCGCTTCAGCCCGATGGCAGCATCGGTTATGTGCAGCCCATTGGCGAGAAGCCCGACCCGACCCGTAAGGTGGATGCCCGGTCGCAGGCACCGTTCGGTACGGGGGCTTGGCTGTTGGCGGCTTGCGAACGTGTGCGTTATCTGGATGGTAGCGTGGAGGATAAGAACTCTCCTTCCATAAAAGTAGAGGTAAAGAATACGACGAAAGACAACCGTAACGATGTGGTGGAACTGGAGGCTAAGACGATATTTGAGAAACTCGGTATCGGTGGCGGACGTCAGTTTGTGGTGTATGACGGAGACCGGGCGGAAGTGCCTTATCAGTTGACTCATGACGGTAAGCTCCTGTTGCAGGCTTTCGTTCGTCCCGCTTCTTCCACCGAACTGACTATTGTGAAAGGTTTACCGACCGACTACCGTTTCACGTCGTGGGGACGTGTGTATGCTTCGCGTGAAGACGATTTGGCTTGGGAAAACGACCGGAACGGTTGGCGGGCATACGGTCCGGCCATCCAGAAAAGCGGACAACGCATTTATGGTTTCGATGTGTTTAATAAGAATGTGCCTTATCCGATGCTCGAAACTTTCTACCATAGCGAGTTGACTTCGTACGGCCTGCAGGACAAGTTGCGTAAGGCCGGACGTGGAGGCGAGTGTGCCGCTTTGCATCGTACGTTGACTTACCACCGCGACCATGGTTACGGAATGGATGCTTATACGGTAGGCCCGACGATGGGAGCCGGTGTGCCCGCTTTGATGGAAGGTAAGGAGTTTGTCTATCCCTTATGTTATAAAGAGGTGGAAATCCTGGACATGGGGCCGTTGCGCTTTTCTGCCCGTATGGTGTTTGCCCCGGTGCAAGTCGGTCAGGATAAGGACGTGGTGGAAACCCGTGTCATTACATTGGACAAGGGTACGCATCTGAACAAATGTGAAGTGGCTTATGCTAATTTGAGTGAAGCCCGTAAGGTGGCTGCCGGTATTGCCGTGCATAAGAGTATGCCGGATGCGTATGTAATGAATAAAAAACTCGGTTATGTGGCGTATGCCGATGCGATGGACCATCCGGAGG
>OJOP01001055.1_pt1 | contig 14242 bp, 8 predicted proteins | sample 1598161 | NCBI WGS metagenome assembly OJOP01 (sample SAMN01915206, study PRJEB22387) | human gut metagenome | isolation source: stool | host: Homo sapiens | place: USA | reverse complement strand
GCTGAACGTGAGCGCTTTGAGGCGGGTGTCGGAATTGTTCCAGCTGCCGCCAAGATCCTCAACGGTACGGGTGTACATGATGCGGATCTCGTCGCCCGCGCAGAGCGTGCCCTTTGCAACGGTAAATTCACCAAAGCCAAAGTTTGTGAACCAGTCGTTGAGCGTGCCCATCCAGCCGGACATGGTACCGCCGTCAAACGCCTTCAAGTTGTCAATGGAGGAGATGTAGTTGCTTTCCGCGCCGACGACGGTGTGGCCATCCAGTGCTTCCACAACGCAGCCCATCATGGTCGATTCGCCAGTCAGCTCGATCCAGGTGTCGGCCAGCGTGCCTTCCCACGCAGCGCCTTCCGCCTTCGGGAACGTGGTGTTCTCCACGATCACGCGGGTCATACCGGCCAGCGTCAGAACGCTGACATACGCCGTGTCGGAGCCGCCCTTGGAGGCGTCGTCCTTCACATAGGACAGCGTCAGTGTGTAGCTGCCTGCTGCAAGCTGCTTCTTGATGCTGCCGCTCTTCTCGCCGCTGACAGCGTCAGCCAGCGTTTCCGTGCTGCCGCCGTCGGCTGCGAGCGTGATGGTCAGTTTGTCATAGCCGTTTTCCGAGGAAACGCCGTAGCCGAAGCGCAGAACAGTGGGGGCGCTCAGCGTAAAGGCGAACGAGGTCGTGGAACTTGTCTTGTCCTGCTCCTGGTTGCTGCTCTCAAAGCGGTCCAGATCGGCATTGTAGACCCAGGGGTAATTGCCGTTGTCGGAAACGCTGATAGAGGTGACAGTCTGCTCGGGGTAGGAGACGTGGCCGAGGCGGTCGTCGTCCCAGACCGTGTAGGTTTCGCCGCAGACGGCGCAGACGTAGGTCTTATAGCCGGTGAAGACCTGCTCGGTGCCGTCCTTGGGCGTATGGCCCTTGGCGGGAACGATGTCTTCCTTCGTTTCTGAGCAGCCGTCTCTGCGGCAGGTACGGACGATCTTGCCCGGCTGCGTGCAGGTGGGAGCCGTCAGGACACAGCTGTTGTCGCTGCCGTCCAGATCCTCGCAGAAGTCGTGGCCGAGCGCCACGACATAGGCCGTGCGGTAGCTTTCGCCGCACTCGCTGCAGGTGAAGCGGGTATAGCCCTTCACGGTGCAAAGTGGGTCAACGACCGTGCCCTCGCCGTTCGCCTTGTGGAAGGTCGGGTCGGTCTGCCATCTGAGCGCGGGATAGCCGCCGCAGACCGGGCCGAACGCGTCGGACAGGTCGGCGTCCTTGAGGTCAGCTTCGTTCAGCGCTTCGGCGTTCGCGTCCGCGTTCAGCGTGTTCAGATAATAGCACTTGGAGATCTCGGAGGAAGTAGTGTCAACCGTGCCGAATACGGCGCTGCCTGCTTCGCCGGTGGAGTAGCAGCTGGAGATGGTGATCTTCCCCTGCACAGTGCCGCTCCAGTTCACATTGCCCTTGACCTCGCCCGCGATGCCGCCGGAGGCCGTGCCGGAGATCTTGCCGGTGTTGTAGCAGCTTGTAACAGTCATTTCGCTGCTGGTGCCGCCGATGATGCCGCCGGCCTTGCTGCCGGTCGCGGAAATTTCTGCGGTGTTATAGCAGCCGGTGATGGTCGAGTCGTTGCCGACTGTGCCGCCGATAATACCGCCGACGCTGCTGCCGCCGGTGACAGCGCCGAAGTTCGCGCAGTTCTCGATCACAGCGTTCTGATAGGTGTAGCCCACAAGACCGCCGACGTTGTTGCCGGTAGAGGTAATGACTGCGTAGTTGAAGCAGCTCTCAAATTTCGGGGCAGAGCCGCTGGCATAGCCGGCGATCGCGCCAGCATTGCCCTTGCCGGAAACTGCACCGCGGATGGTCAGATCGTGGAAGTAGGAATTTGAGCCAGTCTGCGCAAACAGGCCTGTCGTGGCGTTCAGGCCGGTGATCTCGAAGCTTGCGCCGTCAAGCGTGACCTTCTTGCTGGAGCTGATGTTCAGCCATGCGTATTTGCCGAGGTTGATATTGGCCGTCAGAACGCCCGTAACGTCCGCGTCCTTGCTCTTCGCAACGAACCATGCCAGCTCCGCGCCGGTGCTGATCTGGTAAACGCCGTTTTCGTCGGTCTGCGGTTCGGTCTGCGTCTTGCCGTCCCATGCGCCCGCTGCGGTCGCTTGCAGGGTGATGGTGAATTCGTTGGGGTCTTCCTCCTTCATGGTGACGCTGCCAGTGGCGTATTCAACGCCAGCGCCGGAAACGGTGTAGAAGTATTCCTCGGCATAAGCCTTGAACGTGCCGTCTTCCGCGACCGCAATGCCGTTGCCTGCGCTGTCCTTCAGCGTGACGGTCAGATCCTTGCGGTCAATGGATGTGCCATTCTGATCCTGGAAAATCAGCTTGCCGGTCAGGAAGTCAAGCTTTACGACCGGGATCGTGATCTCCGGCAGACGGCTGAGAATGCCTGCCGTCTTGGGCGCGTCGAAGCCGGGATTCGTGCCCACAGCATAGGTGATGCCGCGGTGCGTCGGAACGCCGGGCCAGCCCGCCTGCTTGATCGCGCCGCTCAGCGTGTAGGTCTCCTCAGCCCAGAACTTCGGGATGGTGACAGTCAGCTTCTGCCGCTCAGAGTTGCCGCTGAAGTCATAAACGCCGAAGTTTCCGCCGGGATCACTCTTGAAGAAGGTGCCGTCCGGGCCCTGCATATAGAGGGAGAAGTTGAAGTTATACGCGCCGGAAAGCTTTTCCTTGGGGCTGATCAGGTTGGAGAACTGGATCGTGACGGAATCGCCCGGCTTGATGGCAGCCAGCTCTTCCTGCGTCAGCTCCGTGCCCTCCGCGTTGACGAACTTGTAGCTCACGCCGCGTGCCGTCACGACCTGATAGGTCGAAAGGCCGCCCTTCGTGACCTTGATGATATTGCGGCCGGTGATCAGATTGCTGACGGTCACAGTGCCGTCTTCAGCGGTTGTAACGCCGTTCGCCGTGAAGCCGCCGGAATACGTCATAGACGCAGCGGTCACGGTGGGGCGCAGGACGCTCACGGTGCAGCCCGCTTCGGGCTTGAAGCTGTAACTTGCACCCTCTGTTCCAGTGTAGAACAGAATGTCATGCTCCGCATCGAGTTGCCGCGCCTCATCCTTCTCGATGACCGCGTCCATGCGGTCAAGATTCATATTGGTCTGGATGGCGCTGCCGTCCGCGCCGACATTCACGACAAACACGCCCGTCAACTCCGGCCAGATGGCGGAGAAGCGATGTGAGGCCGTGCTGGTCTGGCCAACCATATGGGTCATTGCGTCATAGGTTACGAGCACGATTGCCGTGCCCTCGTGCTTGGCCTCCATCACAGCGACGTTGCTGTTCAGCGCGTTCGGCGTGATGGTCACGACGTCGCTGGCATTGCCGTTCACATCGATGACCTGATAGTGCATCTCCGGCAGCGCGACCTTGGCGTTCATAAAGCTTTCGATCGCAAACCAGTTGCGGAAGGAGTTGAGTTCAAACGTCTCGCCAACGGCCATGTTTTTATAGCCCTTGGTGTTGATGTTCAGGTAAATGCCCGCGCGGTCATAGATGTTGTTTTCAAAATGATAGATCGTGTCCTTGTTGAAATCACCGCTCAGGCCGAGATCCTCTTCCGTGACCGTGTACGCTGCGTCGGCGCTCAGTCTGACGTAGTTCCAGTATGTTGCACCCTGCGGATGGCGGACACGGTAGAAGTAATCCGTGTTCTTGTCGAGATGGAACGTGGCCGTGCCGTCCTCGACGGAACGCGCGAACGGCTCAAGGAAGCTGAACACATAGTATTTTGCGAGCGTACCGGCGTCGATGGTCGAGCCCTTCGGCGCTGTGACCGTGACCGTGACGAATTCCTTGCAGGTCAGGCTGAGGCTGTCGTTCATCGTCGGGGTCTTGGAAGCGGTAGCCGGGTTGTAGTTCGGATGCGTTTCCGCGTTCGGCGTGGCTGTCACGCTGACTGTATCACCAACGACAAACAGGCAGCTCATGTAAGTGCTTTCCCAAGACTGACCTTTACCGTTTACGGTATAGCCGAACGCTGCCTTGCGCTCCGCACCGGAAGCATCGGTGACGCGCAGCGAGAGGGTATAGTCTGTGTCCTTGACCCACTTGCTGGGGCTGACGGAGATCTGGTACATCCGCTGCAGCTTGAAGTTGTTGTTCTCACTGCTGACGTTGATGGACACGCCGCCGTTGCAGTCGCCGTTTGCGTCGTAACCGTCGGCCCAGTAAGCGCCGGGCGCAAGGTCGATGGTATACGCGCCGTCTGCGGCTTCCTTCGCGGCCAGCAGATCGTCCGCGCCCTTCACGCCGTCCATGTAGGTATACAGCTTCAGGGACTTGACCTGTGCGTCGTGCATACCGGACAGTGTGACGCTGACATCGCCCTCTGCTGCCAGAACGCCTGCGGGCAGCAGGCTCAGCAGCATCACAAACACGAGCAGCAGACTCAGAATTCGTTTCTTCATACATTTTTCCTCCAGAATCAAAATATCTATCGTGAGCCCCTTATATAATGTAGGGGCGGAAACAGGGAGCGCAGACGGCTTTTGGAGAAACGAAAACCCGCCATTTTTCAAAATGGCGGGCGGATCTCTGTAGAAACAAAAAAACGCTGCTTTTCTTGTGAGGAAAAACGGCGCACATGTCCCGAATGCTACAGGCAGAGCTCGTCCCACGCATTCATCCTTTTCGCCGCAATATGCGGCGCTGACAGCAGTTCTTCTGACTTGCACTTTGGAAACAGAATCTCTGTTTCCGCGCCCGTTTCCTGTCTTCTCGCGGTTCAATCCGCAATGACTGGCTTTCGCCCAGACAGCTTTTTGCTGCTTCGGAACGGTCTTGTGCGCACAGCTCCGGTCGAGTGGTTTTCCCTTTCTCTTACGCCAAAACCTGCCCAGCGGCATGCCTCGGTTACTGTACATCGGATGGCAATATGAAATTGTGCGTCAGTTGACGCTGGAAAAAGCAAAATCTTGTGCTTTTCCGTCTGCTACTATACACGATATGGGCGTAATTTGCAAGCGATTTGAAAAAAATATGCCGCATTTGTTCCAGCCTCTTGAAAAAAGCCGAAGCTTGTGTCAAAATAAAAAAAACCGCTGCGGCGGCTTTTCAGCAGGATGCTGGTTAGATAAAACTAACTGGCAGATACGGAGGAATCCATGAAATACCATATTGAAAAAAACACCGTGCAGGAAACGCTCGTTATTCCGCTCTACGGGCGGAAAATGTGCTCGGAATTATATCCGAATCTCTACCGTGACGAGACGGCCCTGCGCCTGATCAATCAGATCGATTACGATTTTTCACTTCTGTCCAAAAAATCAAAGAGCCTCATGCAGCAGTTCGGCTTTCTGGAGGCCGCCATGCGCCAAAACGACCTTGCGTGGGAGGTGCGGGACTATCTGCGCCGGCATCCGAACGCAGCGGTTGTCAACCTCGGCTGCGGACTGGACGATACGGGCCGCAGCTGCGATAACGGAACGTGTAAAATCTACAATCTAGACTTTTCCGGCGTGATTGCCGTGCGCGACGCACTCCTGCCCGCAGGGGATCAGGAGGAAAACATCGCCTGCGACCTGAACGACACATCGTGGTTCCGCCGCATCGACGCGTCAGGCGGCGCGGTATTCTTTGCCGCGGGCGTATTCTACTATTTCCTGACGGAGCAAGTCAGAGCGCTTGTACAGGCCATGACGAAAGCGTTCCCCGGCAGCAGGCTGGTCTTCGACGCGGCAAATCAAAAGGCGGTGCGCCTGATGCTCAAAACTTGGATCAAAACCGCTGAAATTCAGGATGTCGGCGCATATTTCGCTGTTTCCGATGCGAAAAAGGAACTTTCCGGCTGGTCGCCGCGCCTGCGCGTGTCGAGCCGGGGCTATATGCTGGGCTATCAGAGTCTGGATGACCCGTCGGTTCCCGGCTTTTATCGGTTTCTTGCAAAAGTCGGCGACGGCATGATGCACATGCAGATCGTTCAGCTGGAATTTGCGGAAGGAGAGAAGAAGCTATGAAATATGCAGGGATGCCCATGGGGATGTGGGCGCTGTTCGCCGGTTCGTTCCGGAGGGAACTGACCGCCGTTTTCGGCTATGATGCGGCTGCGGCCAAAGAAATTACGAAAAACGCAAAGCCGCGCTACCGGAAGATCATTGCCGGTCTGCCGGAATTTGAAAAGGCTGACCGCTTCAAAATGAACATCGTGAACTGTGCGATGCTGTGCGCGTTCGTCCTCAGCATGCCGCAGCGCCCGGACGTGCAGCGTCTGACGGATTACTATGCAAAGTCTATGATAACCGCACCCATGCGCTGGTTCTGCCGCAAGAGCGGGAAAAACAAGTTCTCCGAAAAGGATCTTGCCTCCATGCGTGCGACCGCAGCCCTACGCGCTGCCGACCGCAACCCCTATTCGTGGAACATGGAACTGTTTGAATATCCGGACGGCAGCGGCTATGAGGCGCGCTTTGACCGCTGCGGCATCTGTACGCTGATGCAGGAGTTGGGTCTGTACGACCTGACATCTGCTATGTGCCGCTTGGACTACACCATGAGCGATGCCGGCGGTGCGTCCGACTTCGTGCGCGAATATACCCTTGCCTCCGGTGGCCCCTACTGCGACTGCGGCTATCACCGCAAAAAGTAACTGCCGCCTCTCCACGGAACAAGGAAAAATTCGTACTGCACTTACCCGTTTCGTCATAGGGGGCAATGCCCACTCGGCTTGTTGGGGAGTAACGAATTTGCCGAAGACTACCGTAAAATCGGTACGTTTTGCCGGACCAATGTGGGAATCAGCCCCTACAACCGAAGATGCAAGTACATACAGATTCGCCGAAAATCAACGTGAAGTCTGCAACACTCTGCTGCACAACCTCTCCGGCTCGACTTCACCGATACCACCGCCCCTTCGCAACGGGGCGGCTTTTTTTCGTATTTTGTGTTTAAGACTCCAGTAGTATTGACAACAAAATAAGACTGTGGTATTATGTATGCGTGGCCACTACTGGAGTCTTATGAAAAGAGGTATGTATATGGACATCAAATTATTTGACTCTGAACTGAAGGTGATGGATGTGATCTGGCGCGAGGGGGATACCCCCGCCAAGGAGATCGCGCGGCAGCTGACAAATGAATTGGGCTGGAATGTCAATACGACTTATACGCTCATCAAGCGCTGCATGAAAAAGGGTGCGATCGAGCGCAGTGAGCCGGGCTTTCTGTGCCATGCGCTGATCCCGAAATCAGCGGTGCAGGAGGCGGAGACGGATGAACTCATCAACAAGGTCTATGACGGTTCTGCCGACAAGCTGTTCGCCGCGCTGCTGGGCAGAAAAAAACTCTCCGCCGAGCAGATCGAGCGGCTTCGGCAGATCGTCGGGGAACTGGAATGAGGTGCCCGGTATGAGCCTTCTGCAAATGAGCGTCACGGGCGGCGTCATGATCCTTGCAATTACGGTCCTCCGTGCGCTGGCGATGAACCATGTGCCGAAAAAGACGTTCCTGGCGCTTTGGGGCGCGGCGCTGCTGCGGCTGGTGCTGCCGGTCTCGCTGTCCTCTACCCTGAGCATCTATTCACTGCTGGGGCAGAAGACAGCCTTGAACGTGGTAGACGTGTCCGCAGCGGCAACTCCGGCCCTTTTGCCGGGGCAGGCTGTCGCCGCCCTGCCGCAGATAGACGCTGCACCGGTGCAGACAATCTCCGTATGGAGCATTGTATGGATTGCCGGGGTGGTTCTCTGCGCAGCCTTTTTCGCGGCGGTTTACTGGAAATGCTGCCGGGAGTTCCGCATGTCTTTTCCAGTGGACAATGATGCGTCCCGGCAGTGGCTGCAAACGCATCCGCTGCGGCGCGGGATCTGCATCCGGCAGTCTGACCAGATTTCGTCGCCCCTGACCTTCGGCGTCCTGCACCCGGTCATTCTGATGCCCAAAAAGACAGATTGGAACGACGAAACGGCGCTGCAATACGTTTTGGAGCACGAATTTGTACACATCCGGCGGTTCGACGCGGTTTCCAAGCTGCTTCTGATCGCGGCTGCATGTGTACACTGGTTCAATCCGCTGGTTTGGGTCATGTATGTGCTGGCAAACCGGGACATGGAGTTGTCCTGCGATGAATCCGTTGTTCGCCGTTTCGGCAGCGACGCAAGAGCCTCCTATGCAAATATTCTGATTAGCATGGAAGAAACAAGAAGCGGCTTCGCGCCGCTCTGCAATCACTTCAGCAGAAATGCGATTGAAGAAAGGATCACAGCAATTATGAAAACGAAAAAAATTACAGTCATGTCTCTGCTTCTGGCAGCACTGCTCGTAGCCGGAACGGTAACGGTTTTTGCAACCTCAGCGAAAACAGAGGAACCCAGTGTGCCGGTCAAGGGGACAGGCGCAGTTGTGGAACAAAACAGCGCGGCTGGCTCGGGCGGCTCTGTGGCCGTCGAAACCGGCGAACCGCTGGATCCGAGCGCGGAATATGCTGCCGCCGGCATTCGCAGACAGGAAACCATGTGGTACTATCAGAAGCAGCCCATCGCCATGATTTACGACGACAACGGCGGTATTTATATGGATGGGGAAGCCGCGGACGGCATTTATCTGCATATCATACGGGGCAGCCGCAGCAGTATTTCAGAGGTAACCATCGTCACAAAGCAGCAGTGCCGTGAACTGGCGGATCGTTACATGAACGCTATAGAGCCCGAGTCCGCAGAAAACACGCTCATGTCCTACGTCGATCCGTCGGACGGCAAAACGTATTACAGCTTCGATGGCAGCAAGACCTTTGAGCCGATGACGGACGCGGAATTTGAAGCGCGTTTCCCGACACCGGACGTCGAATGGTGGACGTATGACGAATACAAGGCATGGCTCGACAACGAAAAGGTGCAGCTGCAAAGCCTGCTCGGCGAAGAGGCATGGACAAGCAGCGACGGCAGCTTCATCTGGACACAGGAGAAGATCGACGAGACGATTGCGCTGTATGAAGGCATTCTGGAAGACATGAAAAACGGCGTCATGTACTCCAAAAACGTGGACGGTCAGGACGACGTGCTGCTGAGTTATAACCCTGCCGATATCAGCACGTCGGCAGACTGACGTACAAAAGGCTCCATTTGGTGTCTTGGAAACGCCAAGCCGCCCCTGTTGCGCTATGCGCAGCAAGGGGCGGCTTTTGTTTGCTTTGATTATTTGAAAGCGGCTGATCGTGCCTGCTCGGACGGGTAGCAGAGGCATGCTTCCGGGCGGAGGTCAAGGCGGATGGTCTGACCCGGTTCTGCGGGCGCGTTCTTGGGCAGCGCGGTACGGAGCAGCGGGGTGTTCTGATGCTCCGGGCGCAGGAGGACGATCGACGCATCCAAATCGCGGATTACGCGGGAGACAACGGCGCTGTAAGGCCCTGTGTGCAGCGTGACTGCGCTGTCCGGGACAGCGATAGTAACCTGCTCTGTTCTGCCTGCAGCGGCAGTGTGAGCGCCCGGCCGTCCAGTTGGACGCCCTCTGCGCAGCGGTGCGCCGGAAGAAAATTGCGGCAGCCGGCCAGCCGTGCAGCGTCCTGTGTTGCAGGATGGAGAACCAGCGCCTGCATATCCGTTACTGCACCGGAACGGCCATTTTCCATGACGCAGACTGTTTTGCAGTTGCGATAGCATTCACCGAGATCATGGCTGACCCACAGAATCGGGCCGGGAAAGTCCGCAAGCAGATCGGCTAACTCCAACTCCAGATTCCACTTGAGAAACGTATCCAGTGCGGAAAACGGCTCGTCAAGCAAAATCACGCGCGGTTCCGAGGCCAGAATACGCGCCAGCGCGACGCGCTGCTGCTGCGGCGTGAGATCAATGTGCTTTTCACTGTCAAACAGTGTCTCGCCGTCGAGGACAATGCGGCCACTGTCCGGTGTCATGATGCCCGCAATGCAGCGCAGCGTCACACTCTTTCCACAGCCGGATGCGCCGAGCAGAGCCATAGTGCCGCTGCTTGCTTCAAATTTGGAGCGGAGCATAAAATTCCCCAGCCTTTTTTCAATATCTACGAGCAAACTCATGCGCACTGCCTCCTTTCCCGGCCTGCCGCCGATAAACTCTTCTTTTCCAGCATGTTTACAACCAGCAGAATGATAGCGGAAATTCCAACGTTCACCATGACCCATTTGAGAGCCAATTCGTCGTTGTTGATCTGCCAAAGCTGATAGACCGTGGTGGAAACGGTTGCGGTTTTGCCGGGCGTGTAGCCTGCAATCATGCTTGTTGCGCCGTACTCGCCGAGCGCACGGGCAAATGCCAGCACCGCGCCTGCCAGAACGCCCTGACGGCAGTAGGGCATGCGGATGTGCCAGAAAATATAGGTGTTGGACAGACCGAGCGTCTGGCCTGCATAGGCCAGCGTCTCGTCAAAGGCTTCAAACGCGCCGCGTACTGTGCGGTACATCAGCGGGAACACGACCACGACTGTGGCGAAAATGGCTGACCACCAGGTCATCACCAGCCGGATACCGAACGTCTCCAGCACCCACGCGCCAATCAGGCGCTTCGGGCCCAGGACGCGCAGCAGAAGATACCCAACAACCGTGGGCGGCAATACCAGCGGAAGTGTAAGAAATACGTCTAAAACGCCTTTGACCAGACGCGGGAATTTTGCAATGTAATACGCTGCGGCAATGCCCGCAAAGAACACGACCACCGCGCTGATGGCGGCGATGCGCAGAGAGTTAACAAGCGGATATAGATGCTCCTTACCCATGCTCAGAAGCAAGGGGATGTCTGCCTCAGTCACAACATGACCCTTGCGGAAGCGGGCGTCCTTGTACTTATCCTTGATGATCTGTGTCATATCATGGCAGAGTACCTGCCCAACTGCATCTTCTGTCCGGATCAGCTTCCTGTCCGATATGCCTCCCGCTCTCCGTTTTCGATATTTTATCATTTCGGCATGTGCCAATTCAAACCCACTGTCCGATATTGTCGGATTTTCTGTCGGCCTTATCGGATATTCTTGACGAAGAACAACGAACACGGTATGATAGACAAGAAAAGAAAGGACGATCTGACATGCTGGATGGAAACATCATTCTGTCTGTCGCCAAGGCGATGGAACTGCTGCAGCTGCTCAATCAGGCGGCAAAGCCTATGCCGCTGACGGAACTGGTACAAAAGAGCGGCTATCCCAAAAGTACCGTGTTTGGCCTGCTTGCCACAATGCGTGCCTACGACGTTGTGACACAGACGGCGGATGGGAAATATGCGCTTGGCCTGCGGCTGTTTGAATTTGGACGTCAGGTGGAACGTTCGTGGGACATTTCGATCGTGGCGCGGCCCTATATGGAACTGCTGGCACAGCAGGCCAATGCGTCCGTGATGCTGTCAATCTGTGAAGGCACGTCTGTCATCACGCTCGATCAGGTCGAGGCGCGGGACAAGCTTCGCATTGTCTCCGATGTTGGTGCGCGGCTTCCCATTTACTGCACCTCACAGGGGAAGGTCTTTCTGGCAAGCCGCCCGCCGCAGGAGGCTGAGTGCCTGCTCCGGCGTCTCTCGCTGGCGCCTTTTACGCCGTATACCGTGACGGATGTGCAGAAACTGATGCAGGAACTGGATGCGTGCCGTGCAAACGGCTACGCGATTGAAAATGGCGAGTATAAGATCGGCCTGCGCTCCATTTCTGCGCCGGTCTATACTGTCGAGGGTGAGGTGCGGTATACTGTCGGCGTGATCGGCATGTTCCGCAGTGTCCATTCAGACGAATTTCAGGTCGCCGTCAACTGCGTGCAGGACACTGCCCGCATGATTTCGACGGCGCTGGGCTATCAAAAGCAGGAGGAACCGATATGAGTTACACAGCAGCAGTCATTACCGTCAGCGACCTTGGCAGCCAGGGACTTCGGCAGGATACCAGTGGCCCCGCCGTCTGCGCGATGCTGGAAGGGATGGGTTTTTCTGTCGTGCATACCGCCATGCTCCCGGATGAGGCGGAGCAGATCAGCGCGGAACTTCGTGCGTGCGCGGACGAAAAAAAGATCGGCCTTATCGTGACCACCGGCGGCACCGGGCTTTCCCCGCGCGACGTGACCCCGGAGGCGACGCTTGCTGTGCTCGACCGCGAGATCCGCGCTATTCCGGTCGCCATGTGGGTCGAGGGTCTGAAAGCCACGCCCCGCGCCATGCTTTCGCGCGCTGTAGCCGGAACGCGCGGCAGCAGTCTGATCCTGAATCTTCCCGGTTCAGAAAAGGCTGCGCGGGAGAATCTCTCCGCCGTTCTCGGTGCGCTCGAACACGCCATGCACATGCTAGCCGCCGAAGGCCACGGCTGAGCTGTCCCCCCCAAGGCTTCTCCCTACAGGGTGCTGCGCATATTTTGGAGTGCTCCAAACGATGCTTTGTTGCTGCGCGGCTTTTCTTTTTTCTCTGTACAACCGCGATGGGTTCTGTTATAATATAAAAGATTATGACAGGATAAAGGGTGACACGCATGAAATTTTTGATCGATCTGATCTCCGAGCAGCTGGCAGGTGCATTTGAGCGGGCTGGGTTTGACGCGGCCTATGGCAAAGCGACGCTTTCCAACCGCCCGGATCTCTGTGAATACCAGTGCAACGGTGCGTTGGCAGCGGCAAAGCAGTATCATAAGGCTCCCATCCAGATCGCAAATGCGGTTCTGGACGCGCTGGGCGAAAATGAGTTGTTTTCCAGCGCCGAGGCCGTCATGCCTGGCTTTTTGAACCTGAAGATTTCCGAAGACTATCTGGCTTCCTATCTGCGCGAAATGGCGCAGGCCCCGCACTACGGCGCGCAGGACGATCCTGCTGCCTGCACCATCGTTCTGGACTACGGCGGGCCGAACGTCGCAAAGCCCCTGCACGTCGGACACCTGCGCAGCGCCATCATCGGCGAATCACTCAAGCGTATTTACCGGTTTTTCGGCAATCATGTGATCGGCGATATCCATCTGGGCGACTGGGGCTTGCAGATGGGGCTCATCATGGCGCAGCTTCAGGATGAAAAGCCGGGGCTTCCGTACTTCAACCCGGACTATACCGGCGAATATCCAGCCGAAGCGCCGTTTACAATCTCGGAACTTGAGCGCATCTATCCGGCAGCCAGCGCCCGCAGCAAGGAGGACGAAGCCTTTGCGGCCCGCGCGCATGAGGAGACGTTCCGCCTCCAGCATGGTGAACGGGGGGAACGTGCGCTCTGGCAGCACATTCTGCGCGTGTCCGTTGAAGATCTCAAACGCAACTATGATAATCTCGGCGTCAGCTTCGACGTATGGCTCGGCGAAAGCGACGCGCAGAAATACATCCCGCAGATGCTCGAGACGGTCAAGTCCAAGGGCCTCTGCGTGGAGTCCGAGGGTGCGCTGGTCGTGCCGGTGCAGGAGGAGACGGACGCAAAGGAGGTTCCGCCCTGCATTCTCGTCAAGTCCGACGGCGCGACGCTCTATGCCACAACCGATCTCGCTACTATTGTTCAGCGTGAACAGGATTATCACCCGCAGAAATACATGTATCTGACCGATAAGCGGCAGAATCTGCATTTTGAGCAGGTCTTCCGCGTGGCAAAAAAGGCCGGACTCGTTGGCGCGGATACGCAGCTTGGGCATATCGGCTTCGGCACGATGAACGGCAAAGACGGCAAGCCTTTCAAGACCCGCGCGGGCGGCGTCATGCGGTTGGAAACGCTGATTGCAGATGTGACGGACTATGTGACCAATAAGATCAAGGAGAACCAGACGGTTTCCGATGAAGAACTGTCGCAGACGGCCAAGTGCATCGCCATGGCGGCACTCAAATACGGCGATCTCAGCAACATGCCGACGAAGGATTATGTGTTCGATCTCGACCGCTTTTCGTCGTTCGAGGGCAACACCGGCCCGTATATTCTCTACACCATCGTGCGCATCAAGTCCATTCTTGCCAAATACGGCAAGCCTGTCTCGGGTGCGCAGCTGCTGCCGCCGGAAAGTGCGGAGCAGAAGCAGCTGATGCTGGTGCTCAGCCGTATGGCCGACGCACTCTGGACGGCCTACCGCGATTCCGCGCCGAACGCCATCTGTGCGTATATCTACGAGTTGGCGACAGCGGCAAATAAGTTCTATCACGATGTCAAGATCCTGACTGAGCCGGACGCAGCCAAACAGGCCAGCTATGCCGCGCTCATCGATCTGACACGGGGCGTTCTGGAGACGTGCATTGATCTGCTCGGCTTCTCCGCACCGGAAAGAATGTAACAAAAAGAAACATCGCCCCGCGTTCCGAACCGGAACGCGGGG
>OJOP01001031.1_pt1 | contig 14505 bp, 15 predicted proteins | sample 1598161 | NCBI WGS metagenome assembly OJOP01 (sample SAMN01915206, study PRJEB22387) | human gut metagenome | isolation source: stool | host: Homo sapiens | place: USA | reverse complement strand
CCAAAGGGGGCAAATCCTGTTTGCCCAAAAGGGTCAAAGTCGCGTGGCTTTTCCACTATCCACAAATTGCCATTTATTACCAAGCCTAACATGGTAGCCTCCACATAACGGGTATGCTACACCGTTCAGAAAAACAAATAATTTTCTTTTTACTTCCATGACTCTTAATTATATGTTTGGTCTATTCCTCTGCCAGCGGTAAGCGTCTGCACAAGTATGGCGTCTGTAAGTGCGTCCACACTCTTTTTATCCTTGGTCTTGTTGTTGAAGGTGGCAATAAGATTGCGCAGCCGCTCCCTCGGTATCTTGTTGAAGTCGTCATAACCGGTCGCACGGCACGCGATGCCCTTTATCTTGCTTATACCTTGGCTTTGGTACGTCTCACGTAGCCAACTGCCAATCGCCGCAATTACCTGTTTGCGCAGTTTGTCAAGCGACGCCGTGCCGTTCTTGTGGTTCACTTGTTCGCTCAACTTGGCGCAGATGTCGATTAACTGGTGCTGTGTGAGGTCGCGGCTGCTTTCCACATCCCAGCTTGCCAAAAGGGCTTTTTTCTGGTCGGTGGTAATGCCCAGCACACTGCAAAGGGTGTGGAACTTCTTTAATAGTCCACGGTGGATCTGGTCCATTGTCTTGTTTTCTGCCATAGTCATTTATTTTATTTGGTTCAACCAGTAGGCGTCTGCGCCCTCCTGCCATATCGTGAAGTCCTGCCCGCCCTCGCCAAGTTCCGGCACCTCGTAGCGTGTAGTTACAAATGCCTTGTAGCCCTCTACCCTGATTTTAATGTCTGCGTCATAACGTATCTTTTTCGCTATATTACTGTCAGGGTCTTTACCGGATTTATCTGCCTGGCTTATGAAGATAAACAGCTTATCCGGGAACTCGTCTTTTAACTTGGTGTAGTCCTGCCATTTCCAACCAATGAGGTACTGCACACTGTCTATTACCACGACCTCTGGACTTTTACGCTTGCGCAACCTTACACGAAGGTCTACCATGCTTTCCTTATTAAGCAGGATTATTTGGCTGCCCGCTTCCTCCATTCCCACGCGCTCCCACGCCTTTTGAAGGGACAAGCTCAAACCCTGCTCAAGTGAGTTGTAAGCCACGCGCCGGAACTTACACAGGTATTTGCAAAGCATCAGCATAAAGGTGGTTTTGCCGCTTCCGCTCTCACCCCAAATTATCCATGCCCCGCGCAGTTCTGGACGACCGAAACTTGCCAAGTACGGCCCGTTGAAGTCTGCCGTCTCGAATTGTGCGGCCAACACGTTTTTATTGCTTATCGCTCTGCTCATATCTTGTTATGCCTTTCGGATTTTCTTGTCTTTTATTACGACACCGCGGAAGCCGGAACCGCGCACTACCTTTGCGAGCGCCGCGTGTTTGTCCTTTATATCCTCCGGGGTATCGCCTGTTATGGTCACTTCTATAAACCGGATGCGCAAGCGTGTGCGCGGCTTCACTGAAAAGTCTACAGGCAAATTACCCTCAAGCCACTGTCCCAGCAATGCCGGCACCGCTTCCGCTTCAAGTCCTATGCTGAATTTATAGCTCATCATTTTACGCCTTTCCTGAACCAGCCAAACAGTTTCTTAACACAGTCGCCCAGGCAGTCGATAAATTCGCCGAAGCTCTCTTTGTCCACCAGCACGCGGACTATGGCCAACGGCACATATACCACATACAGGGCACAGATGAAAACACACCCGGCTATAACGCCCAGGGCTTTCAATGTCTTTTCTAATTTCGCATTCATAACGCACCTCCTTTCAGGACTGCCCATACGCTGCGTTTCACACGGCGAAGGTCGCCCTCACTTTCGTTTATAATTCTGTTGATACCTTTGCTGTCATTCAGACCGTTTGCCACGCATACGGCGGCGACGTCCTCGCCGTTCAGTACCGGCAACTGCACAAACTTGCGGCCTACACGGCTGTATATCTCCGCATAGCCTTTGCGGTTCAGCCTGACACCACGCTCAATGCGCTTTTGCAGGTAGCTGGTGGCGGTCAGGATTATGCCACAATGCCCCTCCAGCTGATTATACAGACTGATAAAGAAATAAAGAACCTGGTCTGTCAGTTTGTCGGCTTCGTCCAGCACGATAAGCGGCGCGTCCTTGCGTTTCAGAGTGTCCACTATATCGTCCATCATTTCGCCTACTGTCGTGCCGCTTACGCTCACACCCATGCACTTCAAGAGTTTGCCCATAAAGGTTCGGCGGTTCCAGTATTCCGAACAGGTCAGGTGGTAGGCGTTCGTATGTCCTGCGGCGTAGTTCTTTATGGCTTCGGTCTTCCCGCACCCGGCTTCCCCGGTCACTGCAAGCACCAACGCAGAGGCCTGCGCATTGGTAAGGGTGAAGGTCATGGTCTCGTAAGCCTTGGTGTTCACCACCTGCCAGCCCTCCGGCTTGCCACCGGTCTGGGCGGCTATCGTGCGCCACATTTCATCGCTGATTGTGTCCCATGTACCGGCAAGCACCTTGCTGATTGTGGCACTGCTCACGCCATTAAGACTGTTGGCTGCTTTGTTCTGGCTCCCTTTCTGGTCGCAGTAGGCGCGCAGCCGCTCGCAAATCTGTTGTTTCTGTTCCTTTTGCATCGTTTAATATGTATTTAAGTGGTTGTTAATTCGGTATTTTAGAAGATTGAATAATCATCGGCGCGGTAGTCGCTGGTGTCGGTGGCTGCCGCCCCTTGCGGTATTACAGGCACTTCCACGGTCTTAACCTCTATGGCCTCAATGTCAGCTACTCCAAGGCGTTTGCTGCTGCGCCGGTCTTTGTGCTGTCCTCTGCTGTCCGTAAGCAGGAGGCGGTCTTCTATGCTGCCACGAAGTGCAGGGGTGGCCGCTATCAGTTGCTCGGTACGTTGGTAGTCCAAGGCTATGCGGTCGCTGACGTGCTGTTCCATTCGGTCGTTGAAGCTCTGCACCCGTTGCAGCTGCTCTGCGTCGCCCGGCTTGCGGTCGGCAAGCGCCATGGGCTGCACATACTTCTCCTCAAGCATATAGCGGCGTGTTCCGGTCTCGTTCACGGCAAGCACCTGGCTAAGGTCGTCGGGGTCGTACTTCACCGTCCAACGCTCTGCTGCGGCATGTTCGCGGAAACTCAGGTCGAAGCAGTCATAATCTCGCTTGACCCCTAAAATGGTCGGGCGAAGTCCGCAACCCTCCAACGTGTTTTTGAAGCCTGTTTCAGCCCCGAAGTTCAAAAGGTACTGCTCACGGCTCAACGGCAAACGGCGTTCAGGGGCCAAGTTTTTCATAAGCTCGCGGAACTTATCGACCTTGCACATACGCTCCAGCCGCATTATTTCGTCTATCTGTTTGCGCACTCCCTGTTCATCGGGGAACTGGTGGCGCAGTTTGTTCAGGGCCTCGCTATTCGGCTGCTTCTTCGGGTCAGTGGTCACGCCGTAGCCGCTCCAGTTGTTGAACCTGTTGCAGAAGGTGGTGTTTAAGTAGTTGAAATACCGCTCAACTTCCTTTGCCTTGGCGTTCTTTACCCTCGCCGGGGTCAGCTTGTCGCCCATAACCTCATAAAGCGGTGAAAGGGTTTTGAATGCGTAATGGTCGCACTGTATCTGGTTAGCGCGGAGCATTTCGCCAAACAGTTCCCGGCTGTGGATCGCAGCGTTGCGCAAAGCCTCTTTTATCAGCTCCGGATTTTCGTGCGTACCGACCGCGTAGCCTATCGGGTAGTTGATGCAAGGGTCAAGCACCACCACAATGGTAAGGCGGTTGGTGTAGGTCGTCACATTGCCGCGTTTGGTCTGCTTGGTGTCCTGATAAAGCAGTTCCACGGTCCAACCGTCAAGCGTCCACATTAGGAATGGGGCAGTCGGACGGCTGCGCTTCACCTGCATTTCCTTATGATTACGAAAATTCGACACTCCCAGACGACCCGCGCTGACTATCATATCCAACTTTTTACGCCATACGCCCACGGCAGCAGGGGTTATCTCTTTCCAGCCCACTGCACGCGCAGCGGTATTGTAATACTCTGCCACACGCTCGTCAGGTAGGTTGTTGTGGTGCCCCAATATGGTGGCAAGCAAACTTTCCTGTTCCTCCGTTACCACTTTGCCGGAGTTGATATTCTGATACTTGCCGCTGATAAAGCAGTCATACCCTTGCTCCAGATATTCGGCAAACTTCATTTGCAGCCGGCGCGCACTGCGTGGCAGCGAATGGGGGAAGCGGTCTGCAAGGTATTCAAGCGAACCGGCCGCCTTGCGCCAGAACTCGCCCAGTGGCGGTCGTTTGTTGCCGCTCCTGCTGCGCTTGCTTTGGCAGTCCTCTATACATCTGCGAAAAGCATTCATGATGGCGCAGTTGTTGGCGAGTTCCACCTGCTTGATTTCGGGAAGGTTCCGGCCGTCTGTCAGCTTGTAGTCCTGATAGTACAACAAGGCTGCGCCGTCAGGCTCTATGGTATCTAAAAAATCGCGGCTGTCCGCTTGTTCCTGCAAATCGGGGTAACGCTTGTAAACCTCCGTGCGCCACTTTAACGGCAAACTGTCCACAACGTACATAGCCGCACGCCCGTTGCCGCCTTTCTGCACCTGCCGAACCTGACCACGATTTACCAAATTTTTAAGGTTGGATGTCGTGATGATGCGCCCGGTAAGTTCCGCGTGGCTGATACATACTTGTCCGTTAATCGTTTCCATACTCAACGGCTTTCTGCAAATAGCTGAATTTCGGAAAGTTTGGAAACAAGTACATTTTCCCAACGTCCGATATTCTCGCCCTTGCGGTTAAACACTTCCACCAGACCGGTATCTTTGTCGGCCACCAACTGCACGCCGTTGTCGAAGTTCTGCACCATAAGGTCGCGACCGTCCTTAGTCAGGTTGTGCAGGGTCTCACACTCCGGGCAATGGTGCATAGGCTTGCCCTTGTAGTCACGAACGGCGACATACCGTATCTTTTTCGCCAAGTCCGAATTTTTGCGGTAGGTCAGGCTCATATACACCATCGTTTCGGTGCATTTGAACAACCGCGCCAACTTCGTTTTTACTGTCCCTGTTACGTCAATGTAACGTCTTGATGCTGTTTCCATATCCTTTTACTTTATGGTTATAAGAATCATTTCCAAGAGGTTGCCGGTTTTCATACTATTTACCTCCAGCAAAACCTCAGGCACGTTATTTTCTCGCATCCACGCCTTGGCGCGGTTCACGGCTGTTGCCTTATGGCTACCGTCGGGTATGCAAGCACCCAGATTGTTGTACTGCTCGTCAAGAAGCTCGAAATAATACCGTTTCATATCCTTTTACATTGTTATTGGTCTGTGCTTTCCTTGGCTACCTCTGCCTTTTTTTGTATCTTTGGCGGCTGTTACTTCGGTAACACGTTGCAAAGATACAGAATTTCTGTAATACACAAAAATATTTTTCAGAATTTATGGAATTACAAGAGCAAATAATATCAAAAGAAGAGATTAACTCTCGTGCCGTAGATGCTTTACTTGCCATTATTGCCAATGGTTTAGTAGCTACTAAAACCGACCTTGCCGAAGCCCTCGGTGCTAAACCTGCTAAATTTTCAGAAATTCTGAATTACAGAATGAAAGTCGGTGTTGATATGATAGCAAAGATGTGTGATTGGTACTATGTTGACCCCGATTGGCTACTTATGGGGCGTGGAAACAAGATTTTTAAGAACAACACACCGCGAGAACCGTACTTCATTGAGGACGAAAATGACCTTGACCGAATTTGGCATAACAGCGAAGAAACAGAGCCTGAACACAAGCAGAGTTCAGACATAACGCCCGTATTGACTGCTGAAAATAACCTGCTTCGCGAACAAAACAAAGACAAAGATGCGACCATACAGCAGCAGGCAAAGGAAATTGGCAGACTTGAACAACGCATTAAAGAGCTTGAACAGCGTTTGGAAAAAGATGCCATAAATGCCTACACTGGCGGTACTGCAAATGTCGGGTAGGCGGCTTCGTTCCTGCGTTCACCCTTGTACCTCCCCGACACCTCCCTTAACCCAGCAAACTGGCGTTTTACCCTGTTTTACACGCTTTTAGGAAGCCATAAACGCTTTTATCGCTGATACACAACAACTTAAACACTTCGCAACCCTATTGTTTAACGGTCGCATTTTGGCATTAAAGGGGGTCTTATCGCTAAAAAATCGCCACTTTGAACCTTAAATCTGTCCTTATAGGGGGCTGAACATATATGTCAATGAGTACCCAAGTGAAACCCCAACTGAATACCCAACACTATTTTTAAGGACGAAACGAGCAAAGTTCAGTACCCCCTACCCTACCGATTTTGCCTCTAAACCATCTACCCTCTCCCAATCCATTTAACACCCGATTAAACACCCATAAACAGCCTTGACACGTCCTGCGGATCACTTGTATGCGAAGCGTGTGCCCCTCTCCCCTACTCTACCCCAGCAAACACCCACAGGAAGCCACAGAAAACCGTATTTTCAACCCTTTTGCCCTCCCACTGCCCATTTATTCGCACATACAAAAAGGCGGTGGCCACGAGCCTGTAAAAAGCCCATAGCCACCGCCCCAATTAAAGCCGGTTAAAGCCATATTAAACCCCGCTTAAACGGTTATTAAACGGTCATCCCTCAAAATTCAACCTGAATTAAAGCCAATTCAAGTTTTTGTACGTTTCGTTTTTAACGCCCACCACCTCAAACCCTCTCCAAACCCCTACAATATCAGCGCATTACAAGCATTTCAGCCTATCATCCTTTTGTACGTTTCGTTTTTATCCCCATATTACGATAGGTATTCGTCACAAAAAGCACATCCGGGTCGGCGAAATTCGTTTCAATGCTCTGCCCGGCCTTCACGGCTTTACATACATACCGAAACAAAGGTAAGTCCAAATCCGGCAGTTCGGAGAAAAGACTGGTCGTCAGACAAGCCAGTGCTGCCGTCGAGAGTTTCCTTTGCAATGCCCGAAACACTCTTCCGGCTTTTTCTTCATCCGTTGTCACCCGATGTACGACTGCAAAAAGAGGAGGCGTGTCCTTTTCTCCGATAATCGCCACAGGAAACTGGTGACGGTAGAATGCATCGAACACCGCTGTCAGCAAACCGTCCCATGTACGGTCGTACACGAAAACACTATCCTCTGTCATACTCCTCATGCAGGCTCCTCCTTAAACAGCAACGTCAACTGCCCATCATTCTGTTTCTTCCGGCTTTTCGACTGCACCAATAAAGAACGGACACGTTCTGGATAAAGCTCATTCACTCCCTTGGCTTCCAACTCCCCACAGGTTATGAAATATTGGGCACGCTTCATCACACATCCCATTTTCTTCAAATCAAAACTCGTCAAACGGCCGAAACGGCGCGAACAAACAATCAGACGGGCCGACTTTACCCCAATACCGGGCACCCGTAAAATCCGTTCATACTCCGCACGGTTCACATCCACGGGAAATTGTTCGGGATGCCGAAGAGCCCAGGCCAACTTCGGATCCACTTCCAAATCCAAATCAGGATGCGTTTCATCCACAATCTCTTCCACTTTGAACTGATAGAACCTCATCAACCAGTCTGCCTGATACAAACGGTTTTCCCTGACCAACGGCGGTTGTTTCATAGCCGGAAGTCGAGGGTCGTACGTATTCACGGCCACATAACCGGAATAATACACACGCCGCATGGTAGGCCGACCGTACAATGCGGACGAGAGGTACAAAATATCCCGGTCGGACTCCCCGGTTGCTCCCACAATCATTTGCGTGCTCTGTCCCGCCGGAACAAAACGGGGAGCATGCCGGTGTTTTTTCCGTTCTTCCGCACTCTCCAGTACACCTTGCTGTATATATCCCATAGGGCGGTAGACACTCTCATGATCTTTCTCCGGTGCCAACAACTTTAGCGAAGCCTCATTGGGAATCTCTATGTTCACACTCATACGGTCTGCATACAAACCCGCCTCGTCCACCAACTCACGACTGGCCCCCGGAATACTTTTCAAATGGATATACCCATTAAAACGGTGCACCGTACGCAGGTCTTTCACCACACGTACCAAACGTTCCATCGTATAATCGGGATTCCTCACCACACCGGAACTCAGGAACAATCCCTCGATATAATTCCTTTTGTAGAATTCCATCGTCAGGTCCACCAATTCCGATACGGAGAGTGTGGCACGGGGAATATCATTCGTACGGCGGTTGATACAATAAGCACAATCGTAAATACAATAGTTCGTCAGCATGACTTTCAGCAAGGAGATGCAACGTCCGTCCTCAGCAAAACTATGGCAAATACCGATGCCTCCCACGGTATTCCCCACTCCGCCTTTCACGTTACGCCTCACCGTACCGCTCGAAGAGCAGGACACATCATATTTGGCCGACTCTGCCAATATCTTCAACTTCCTGAGCGTATCGTCTTTCATGCCGCAAACCACTTTTGTTTTTGCAAAGATAACCCTTTTCACCAGATTAGGAAAAAGCCGCTCCGGGTTTTCATCCGAAGCGGCTTTGCCGTATCACGTTCAAAAGTGTACCAAAATATTAATACTCGTTACCCCATATATCGGTAAAACCTTGATTCATGTTAGCCTGACCTTCCATTCCATCCTGTGGCGTATTATCGACTCCTATGGAGCAATTCAACAGCAATGAATCTTGAATCTCAAATTCTGCCACTTCGCAAACCGGTTTTATATATATTTTCTTGTCCATATTTCAACTTGCTAATACTATTTTACTACTACTTTTTTACCATTCACAATATAAATGCCCTGCGGCAAGCCTTGAGTGGCCTCTGATTCGTTGACCTGATGACGGATTTCCACACCGCTAAGTGTGTACACATCTGCCAAACCGCCCTCAACCATTGTTTCGGAGATACCGGTCGCATCTTCAAATGAAATCAGGCGTTGGTTCACGCCTACTTCTCCACTGTATTCCGGAACCTTATTCATATCTATATAAGCACGGTTTCCCGAAATCTTACAACCCTTACCGCAAAGCTGCACTTTGTTTTGGGCACTAATCAGGTACATGCCTTCAGCCACATCTTGCCCCTCAAAGGAACCGATCAAACCGTTTGCCTCTTCAGCCACAGCCACAGCCTTTCCACTGTATGCAGCTATAAGCTTGTCAGAAGTTGCACTGAATATATAAGGTACCCCTGCCTCAAGGGTGGTCACTTGCTCCAATACTATGGACTGCGGCTCTCCGTCCTTCAGAACCTTTCCGGCAATGCTGAAGAACTCTGCACCAGACATATCTTCTGCGGCCACGGCATAGGGAAGACAGATAGTACCGTAATCGCCGGAAGTAGTTGAACGAATGTACCCATCTACAATAGGCATCGCAACAGCTTTTGGATAAGTACTTGACGAATAAGTTCTAAATGCCGTTATTTGCTCATTATATCCAAGGAAGCGTCCATCTGTCTCTTTTGTATTCCAACTTCCATCCTCAGATTTATAATACCAACTATTTCCTTTTTTTGAAGACAATTTAATATCAGCCTTATTCGCGTCTTCAAATACTACATACATGCCATCTATATTTTGGATTGTTCCATTATCTATATTAATATACCATTTAATATCAGCTTTACCCTCATCTATAATTTTACCATTAAGAGAATATACCTCCATTGCATTCAGTCGTGTATTCCCTAATTCATTTTTCATAGCGTGTAATATTCCCTCTTTGTCTTCTGCCACTAAAGCCTTTGCTTCCGGCAATGCAGAAGGGTCTACCACATTCACGGTACAAGTTGCAGTTGCACCGGTATATTTATCATTTTCGGTTACAGTGGCCGTAATCGTTACCGTCCCAGCCTTGTTACCGGCTTGGACCTCTCCCGTATTCTCGTCCACCGTAGCTATCGTTTTATCCGAAGAAGAATAAATCACCGAAGCCGAAGAATTTGTAGTAGCCTTGACCGTTAAGAATTCGCCCACATTCACAGAATAAGCATCCGAATCAAAAGTCAACGTAGCCTGCGTCTTGCCTGCAGTCTTTACAGCAATATCCTCTTGCAAGATTACATTCAATTGCTTTGTGGAATTATACAAACCGGGATACCCTGTTACATCAACCGTGGCCTGCACATCTGCCGTAATGTTTTCATCAGCCGCCCTGAGTGCTATCTTTTCGCCGTTTTGCTCGATTTCTCCATTCTTATCGTTAAAGCTTGATGTTACCGTCGCATCTACCACTTTTACACGCATGGATTCATACCGGGCAAAGTTTTGGTTCAATTCAGCCACAGTCACCTCTTGTACCGGAATCTCAACGTCGTTAGTAACCGCAACATTGTCGAACTCCCCTCCGTCTACTTTCAATTCATACAGGCCAAAGTACAATGCCAATTGGGCAGCTACCACACCGTTCAACTTCGTTCCGGCCTTCAATTTATTTGAGCCAAAAACATACAACCCTGCTGTTTCATCTTGAATATAAGCCTTTCGGGAGTCGGCATACGTCACCACAGCATCTGTCAATTTCATTATACAAGGTACACCAGCAGCGGTTGCCCCACCTTTTTCTTTCAATTCAGCCAAAGAAGCAAAAGGTTCCACCTTAGTATAAGTAGCTGTTACCACACTACTGTTATCTAATCCCTCCTTTACAGCAATAGCCTTAACGGTAGTAGTTTCTGTAATGGTGATTCCCGCTTCCGTAAGAACATCAGAATCAACTGTCGGTTCATCACCGTTTGTCGTGTAATGGATGGTTGCTCCCTCTGTTGCACAGGTCGCTTTTACAATTAGGCTTTCATCAAATGTTGTTCCGTCTATTGGTTCGAACGTAGGAGTCGCAACCTTATTTGTAGCAACCGCCTTCGTTATTTCGTACGTAGACATTCGTATGGTTTTAGAATTAGAACTTGGCACAGCTACTAACACTATATCTTTTATACTCTGAGGTTGAGCAAATTCGCATGAAATACTTCCTGCAACAGCCGCACCGCTACCTGAAGTCAACGTGTTTTTCAAAACTAACCCGTTTCCCTCATCCACAAACAGATACATCGTCATAGCATTATTGCTACCTGCCCACTCAAACTGAATGTGACCAACATCACTCAAAGAAGTTCCATTTAATTGCAAGCGCATAGCATAAGCATGGTTGTTTTCTTCCTTAAAAGAAGCATCCTGGCTCTTTACTGCAGCAATAACATCAGTCCATTTATCACTTAAAAGCCCCTTTGCAGCGTTGTTACTATTACATCCCAAATAAAACACCCCCGAATTATATTGGGAAGTACTAACCAACCAGGTATCATTACCTACAACAACTTCCTTATCCGCTGTATAAGAATACGCCGATAATTTTCTGAAATCACCGCTCTTTAAAACCTCTTGCCCCCAAACACTACCGGAGACCAACGCGAGAAGTAGTAATGTCAAAATTACCCCCCCCGATTTAACATTTGTAAACCCTTTCATACGCTTAAGTTTTATATGAATAATAAATTGAAAAGTTTTCTCATGTTATGACATGGCAAATATATACAAAAGAAATTAAGCTGCCATATAAAAAACGGATTATTATTCATATTTTCTCCATAAAAATTAAACTGTATTACAATAAAATGACACGACATCAAAAATAAGAAGTCTTTCAAACATTCATGGTCTGTTAGAATCAGATTGTTAAATTCAACCTCCAGAAAGGACAGAGTCCGGCAAAACTCCATTTCCCAACCCTTATCTCACTATTTCCCCATACTTTTTTGAAACTTTTCGCTCGCGTATCACAAAAAAGTTGTAACTTTGCCCACCGAACAAGGAAAGATGCCGGAGTGGTCGATCGGGCCGCACTCGAAATGCGGTGAACGGGCAACTGTTCCCAGGGTTCGAATCCCTGTCTTTCCGCCAAAACAAAAAACTGCCGACCAAATTCTACCCATATAATTGGGTTCTTTTAAAAGGTTTGTAAGGCTCACTAAACAAAACTCCCGACTTCACTATCTCCCCCCAACGGAATGGTAAAGTCGGGAAATTCATTTTCCAAGTATCCGGAAGAACTGTATCTTCAGAAGAAAGCATTCACGTGCAGTCCTGACGGCAAAAGACTAAAAGGGAACAAAAGAACACTAAAAATGGGAAACGAATCATCTGAAAGAATCCAAACCTCCATTTTAAACAAGATGGAGAAGAAGTTGCTGATATGGCTGGCACAGAGACAACCGGCATGGGTCACATCCGACTTCCTGACTTTCATTGGCGTGATAGGAGCCGTACTTTTCGCCGTCGGAGGTATATTGGCCCATATCGACACAAAATTCCTATGGTTGGCTTCATTGGGATTAGTCATTAATTGGTACGGAGACAGTCTGGACGGTACATTGGCGCGCGTCCGCCGCACGCAAAGACCTGTATACGGCTTTTTCATCGACCACACTTTAGACGCTTTGACCACATGTCTTATCTGTTTGGGACTGGGATTATCCCCCATGATGAGGATGGACGTGGCATTTCTGATTCTGGCCGGATACTTGTGCTTGTCCATCTATACTTACGTCTGCACTATCATTATCAACGAATTCCGGCTGACATACGGCAAACTGGGGCCGACGGAGGTACGATTGCTGCTCATTGCTGTCAACACCTTATATATATACACTCCGTGGTCGGCCATACATTATAATATATATGGCAGGAATTGGGGGCTGTTCGACATCATAGGATGCACTGTGGCCGCCATCCTTTTCATGCTCTACATCAGTCAATTCACAAAGGACAGGCGGGCTCTTGCCTTGAAAGACCCGGCCAAACCTTGGCATCCGTAAATACACCTTACAAACGTAATACCCTCGGAAGTTTCCGGTTGAACTTCCGAGGGTATTACGTTTAAAACCACAAGAGCGTATAAGGTTATTCTTTCAAAGTTATGCGGCATCCCTCCAAACTTTCGATTACCGCCAACGACTCCACATGAATGCCTTGTGCACGCAAATAATCACCGCCATGCTGGAAAGCCTTCTCGATGAGGAAACCCATGCCGGCAAGTTCGGCTCCAGACTGACGCACTAAATCCATCACGCCCTTGGCCGCATTGCCATTGGCCAGAAAATCATCTATGAAAAGCACCTTGTCGCCCGGCTGCAAATAATCCTTGCACACGCATACATCGTACGTATTGTTTTTAGTAAACGAAAAGACTTTCGTCACCAGCATGTTTTCCATCGTACTCGGTTTCTTCTTCTTGGCAAAGACCACCGGAAGTTCCAAGAGGTAGCCCACCATGATGGCCGGAGCTATGCCACTGGCTTCTATCGTCAGTATCTTGTTTATATCGCGCGACGCGAAACGGCGCACGAATTCCACGGCCATGGACTTCATCAGTATGGGATCCATCTGATGGTTGATGAAATTGTCCACTTTCAGTATTCCTCCCTCGAAACATTTTCCATCGCGCAAAATGCGCTCCTTGAGTTGTTGCATATCTTTTTCCTCTTTATATCCCGTCTGAGTGTTTTCCTTTCCGGCATGGCCGAAATGTGGGGCAAAGATAACACAAAAAAAGTAAAAAACGCGGCTTCCGCAACAGAAAATAAGAGGACGGGCAACGTCCTGCAACGGGAACAAAAGGCATCCTACGCGCTCCATAGGGAAAGTTTCCGAAAACACTTCCCTTCATTCAGGCCGAAAACCGCTGTTCTTTCCTAAAAGCATTCAACCAATTAAAAATCAATCCACTAAACCATCATCCCGGACCTTCAGGAAAGCCCCTAAAATTTGTGCGCCAAACGAAAAATCAATCTCAGCCGAACGAAAAATCAATCTCAGGAGATTGAAAACGCTCTTTAAGCCGGGCAATCCGAAGCCCTCCACAGACCGGTTCCCAATCCCCCTACTCCGGCACCGCCACCTTATCCAAGATACCGGTCAAAGCCGCTATGGCTACTCCATAATTGGTCACAGGCACACCGCAGGCACGTGCCCGCCTCAAACGGTTCAGCACATGGCGGCGCGTAAACATGCACGCCCCACAATGGATGACCAAATCGTAAGCGGACAAGTCTTCGGGAAAGTCATTACCGGACACAATGTCGATGTGCAAAGCCTCGCCGAACTTACGACGCAACAAACGAGGAAGCTTTACGCGTCCAATATCTTCATGTTGCGGCACGTGGGTGCAAGCCTCCGCTATCAGCACGCGGGCATCGGGACGCAAAGCGTACAACGCCTCCGCCCCTTGCAGGAATTGCCGGATGCCCCCCTTCTGGCGGGCAAACAAAACGGAAAAAGAAGTCAGCCGCGTTTGCGGCGGGCAAAGGGCCTCCACCGTAGGAAATACTTGCGAGTCCGTGATAATCAGGGACGGGGGCGACGACAAGACGGACAACGTGGCCGACAAACGGTCGGCCGTACAGCACAAAGCCGTACAACGTTTGTCCAACAAGTTGCGCAAGGTCTGTACCTGTGGCAGGATTAACCGTCCCTTGGGTGCCTGAATGTCTTGCGGCATGACTAACACCACGGTATCGCCTTCGCCCGCCAAGTTTCCCGT
>OJOP01001029.1_pt1 | contig 14551 bp, 15 predicted proteins | sample 1598161 | NCBI WGS metagenome assembly OJOP01 (sample SAMN01915206, study PRJEB22387) | human gut metagenome | isolation source: stool | host: Homo sapiens | place: USA | reverse complement strand
AGAAAATGACCGGTGAAACGGAAAAAGAAAAGGAGCTGCTGCTCACCTGATTTTGAATCAGGATTTTGCAACAGCCCCTAAAGTCTAACCTTACAATATGATTAGTCGTTGTCAACGAATGGAAGTAATCCCATGAAACGAGCGTTTTTAATAGCCTTTGCCAACATACGTTGATAACGTGCACTGGTTCCAGTTGTAGCTCTAGGTGTGATCTTTCCGTTAGGTGAGATAAACTTCTTCAAAGTCTCAACATCCTTGTAATCGATGTTCTTGATGTGATTCTTGGTGAAGTAGCATACCTTTTTACGAGTGAATTTCTTTTTCACAAACATAGTTCATGCATCCTTTCTTTAATTATTATCAAATCGAATACTAGAATGGCAAATCATCGTCAGATGTGTCGATTCCTTCCACAGGTGCGTCAGCTTTGGAAGATGAAGAGAAGTCATCACTAGGTTCGCTAGGCTCATTACGTGAAGCACTGTCGCGTTTTGTTTCCAAGAACTGAACAGTATCACATACGACTTCTACAACACTGACTTTCCTATTGTCCTTAGACATATAGGTTCTTTGCTGAAGTCTTCCATCCACAGCGACAAGGCTTCCCTTGTGAGTGAATTTAGCGACATTTTCAGCAGTGTTTCTCCAAGCAACACAAGAGATGAAAGAGACATTTGCCTTTCCATCTCTAGATGGAATTCCATCCACAGCAAGAGTGAATGATACGACGCTAGAATCAGAAGTAGTTTTTCTTAACTCTGGATCTCTAGTAAGTCTTCCGACCAATACGACACGATTTACTGCCATTTAAAATGTTTCCTTTCTAGTTGATTACTAGGCATTAGCCTTAGTGATCAAATAACGGATAACATTTGCGTTGAGACTAGCAAGACGTTGGAATTCCTTAAGAGCTTTGCTCTTGTCGGGATCAGCCTCAATCTCAAGGATGACGTAGTATCCTTTTTTGAAACCTTCCATCTCATAAGCGAAGTCTTTGAGACCCCACTCAGTGGTCTTGTTAACAACTGCACCATTATTGGTGAGGATGTCAGCAAGCTTAGCGATTTCAGCCTTGGTAGCTTCTTCGCCGAGTTCAGGTTTAAGGACATACATGATTTCGTACTTTCTCATGTTCTTTTTCCTCCCTTTGGACATGACGGCTATGTACAGCATTTCTGGTGCATAGCAGAGAGCTTTGTTAAATATTCACAAAGCTAAATAATTATAAAGATGTTTTGTCTTAAAGTAAAGAGAAATAAGCATATCACCTGATGTTATCCATAATATATGTGCCTGTTTAATAGTGAAAGAATCAAATTCTTTTTTAATGTTTAAGATCTAATAAACTATGGAAATAAAAATAGCTCTGCCGAAGCAGAGCTATATCGTTTCAATAGGAACTAATTAGTCAAGAATATCGATGACGGTTCCTGCACCAACGGTGTGGCCACCTTCACGGATAGCGAACTTAGTGTTCTTCTCGATAGCGACCTTCTTGATCAACTCAACGTTGAACTCGACGTGGTCACCAGGCATGACGATCTTGCTTCCTTCTTCCAAAGAGATGACACCAGTGACATCAGTTGTACGGAAGTAGAACTGAGGACGATATCCATCAGCGAAAGCAGTATGACGTCCACCCTCTTCCTTGGTCAAGATGTAAACTTGAGCACGGAACTTTGCATGAGGAACGATGGTTCCAGGCTTGGCGATAACTTGACCACGGACTACTTGGTCACGATCGACACCACGGAGCAACATACCGATGTTGTCTCCAGCCTTTGCATAATCCAAGGTCTTACGGAACATTTCGAGTGAAATGACGGTGGAAGTACGAGTAGGCATCAAACCAACGATTTCAACAGAGTCGTTAGACTTGATTTCACCACGCTCAACACGTCCAGTGGCGACGGTTCCACGTCCAGTGATGGTCATAACATCTTCAACAGCCATCAAGAAAGGCTTCTCGATATCACGGACAGGATCAGGAATAGACTCATCGCAAGCATTCATCAAATCGACGATGCATTGCTCATCAGCAGATCCAGATTCAGCTTCAAGAGCCTTCAAAGCAGATCCACGGATGACAGGGCAGTTCTCTCCGTCAAATCCGTTCTTGCTCAAAAGGTCACGGACATCCATCTCAACGAGATCGATGAGTTCAGGATCATCGACTTGGTCACACTTGTTGAGGAAGACAACGATGTAAGGAACACCGACCTGCTTTGCAAGCAAGACGTGTTCACGGGTCTGAGGCATAACACCATCAGTAGCAGCGACGACGAGGATAGCTCCATCCATCTGAGCAGCACCGGTGATCATGTTCTTGACGTAGTCAGCGTGTCCCGGGCAGTCGACGTGGGTGTAGTGTCTCTTAGCAGTCTCGTATTCAACGTGAGCGGCGTTAATGGTGATACCACGAGCCTTCTCTTCAGGAGCGGCGTCGATTTGGTCATAAGCCATAGCCTTGGCCTCACCCTTCTCGGCGAGAACCTTGGTAATAGCAGCAGTAAGAGTTGTCTTACCGTGGTCGACGTGTCCAATTGTACCGATGTTAACGTTCGGTTTGCTTCTATCGAATTTCTCCTTTGCCATAAGCTTTTATAAGCCTCCTTAAAAATTGGTTTGCCAGCATTGCTATGTAGCCTTATAAATATACATTAGTAAGGCTATTTTTTCAATAAAGGCCCATAGCTGGTGTAGAGCCATTGAAAGCGTTTTATGTAGGTTTTTAACTAACGAATCAAATTCGACTAATTGCCAGCACCTGTACGGGCTTTGACAATTTGTTCCTGGATAGACTTAGGAACTTCTTGATACTGAGCAAATTCCATAGTGTAGATACCACGGCCTTGAGTCATAGAACGAAGATCGTTGATGTATCCGAACATGTTTGCAAGAGGTACCAAAGCACTAATGACTTGAGCATTACCTTTGGTGCTTGTATCAGTAACTGTTCCACGTCTTGAGGAAATATCTCCTAAAACAGTACCGAGATATTGTTCAGGAGTGGTGATCTCAGCCTTGACAATAGGTTCAAGGATGACAGGGTCACACTTTTGAGCTGCAAGTTTGAAGGCGATTGAAGATGCCATCTTGTAAGCAGCTTCGGAAGAGTCGACAGGGTGTGATGATCCATCCATCAACTCAGCCTTGATGTCAATTGCAGGATATCCAGCAACCAAACCATGGGCAGTAGCTTCTACTAAACCATCGATTGAAGGTTTGATGAATTCCTTAGGAATACGACCACCAGTGACTTCATTCTGTGTCTCGATTCCCTTACCAGGGTTAGGTGAGAACTTGAAGATAACGTGTCCGTATTGTCCGTGTCCACCGGATTGCTTGATGTACTTACCTTCACAGGTAGCAGACTTACGAATAGTTTCCTTGTAAGCAACTTGAGGAGCACCTACGTGTACAGGAATGCCGTAGTCATCTCTCAAACGGGTGCAGTTAACATCGAGTTGGAGTTCTCCGACACCAGCAATGATGGATTGTCCAGTTTCCTTATTTGTGTAGAAGTGGAAGGTAGGATCCTCTTCGCAGAACTTCATAAGGACTACAGCCATCTTATCAGTGTCAGTGTGTTTATCAGCTTCGATAGCCTCAGAGATAAGAGGATCTTGGAACTTGATAGATTCAAGATATGTAGGATTCTCTTCAGTGCAGAGGGTATCACCAGTCTTCGTGGACTTGAGACCGATAATAGCTGCGATTTCTCCAGCTCTGACTTCGGAGACATCCTCTTCAGAGTCAGCGTTCATAAGAACAATTCTGGAGACACGCTCAGTGACATTACGAGTAGCGTTGTACAAGTATGAACCATTCTTCAAGGTACCAGAGTACACACGGAAGAATGTAAGCTTACCAAATTGGTTGGTAGTAATTTTGAATGCGAGTCCAACGAAAGGTGCATTTGAATTAGGCTTGCACTCGACATCATTTCCAGCCTTGTCTTTTCCAACAGCAGCAGGAATATCCAAAGGTGAAGGCAAATAGTCGACAATAGCGTCGAGCAATGTTTGAATACCTTTAGAACGGAATGAAGCTCCAGCGAGAACAGGGTGGAACTTGTGAGAAATAGTTCCGCGACGTAAAGCGGCCTGAATTTCTTCGACAGTAGGTTCTTTTCCTTCAAGAACTTCCATCATGATTTCGTCATCGTTGTTGGCCAATTCATCCAACATCATTTGACGCCACTCTTGGGCCTTCTCCATATACTCAGCAGGAATTTCAATCTGAGTAGGAGCAGGAATGGAGTTAGTTCTAGGATCTACTTCATTAACCCACTTCCATCCTATCATCTTGACCAAGTCGATGACACCATAGAATTCCTTCTCAGTTCCCAAAGGATACTGAATAGCAATTGCGGTTGCACCAAGCTTTTCCTTGATTGAGTGGAAAGACATCTCGAAATCAGATCCGATAGAATCCAACTTGTTGACATAAACGATTGAAGGAACGTTGTATTTATCAGCCTGTCTCCAAACAGTTTCAGTTTGAGGCTCAACACCGTTCTTTCCATCCAAAACAGCAACAGCTCCGTCCAAAACACGAAGTGAACGCTCGACTTCAGCTGTAAAGTCGACGTGTCCCGGAGTATCGATCAAGTTAATACGATACTCTTCCTGAGTTGTTCTTTCCTTCCAAAGACAGGTAGTACAAGCGGATTGAATAGTGATACCACGCTCTTGCTCCTGCTTCATGAAGTCGAGTGAAGTATTACCATCATCGATATTACCTATCTTGTGGGTACGTCCGGTATAGAACAAAATACGTTCAGATGTAGTTGTCTTACCGGCATCGATGTGGGCCATAATTCCAATATTACGAACGTGGTCCTCGGCAATAGCTTCAAACGACTGTACGTTTGAGTCTTCCTTATTAGCCATTTTTATGGTTTCCTCTCTATATTTTGAGTCTTAGGACGACTAGTAGCGGTAGTGAGCATAGGCCTTGTTGGCTTCAGCAGTCTTCAAGGTATCTTGCTTCTTCTTTACAGCACCACCGACACCATTTGCAGCGTCGATAATTTCTCCAGCAAGCTTGTCTACCATGGTCTTCTCATTACGGAGACGAGCATAGTTGACGAGCCAACGGAGTCCAAGAGTAACCTGACGGTCAGCAGAGACTTCGACAGGTACTTGGTAGTTAGCAGCACCGACACGACGAGCCTTGAGTTCGATTTCAGGCATGATGTTTCCAAGAGCGAGTCCGAAGACATCCATGGCAGGTTTGCCAGTTTTCTTCTCTACTTTTTCAAATGACTCATAAAGGATTCTTTGGGCAAGACCTTTCTTACCATCCTTCATGATCTTGTTGATGAGACGAGTAACAAGTTTGCTGTTGTACACAGGATCGGGAAGTACGTCTCTCTTCTCGATTGAACCATTCTTTCTAGGCATTGTTCATTAACTCCTAACTTTACTTCTTTTGGATCTCACCATTCTTCTTGGTTCCGTATTGAGATCTTGATTGCTTACGACCTTCGACACCGAAGCACTCAAGAGCACCACGGATGATGTGGTAACGCACACCAGGGAGGTCACGTACACGGCCACCACGGATCAAAACAACTTTGTGCTCCTGAAGGTTGTGTCCTTCTCCACCGATGTAAGCAGTGACTTCATAGTTGTTAGTCAAACGAACACGAGCGTACTTACGAAGAGCGGAGTTAGGCTTCTTAGGAGTCATAGTTCCGACACGGGTGCAAACTCCACGCTTTTGAGGAGCTGGAGTGTTGTTCATCTTCTTGTTGAGAGAATCCCATCTCTTGCCCAATGCAGGAGAAAGGGACTTCTTTACGAGCCTGCGTCTCTCATGACGCACAAGCTGGTTAATTGTAGGCATTTATCTTATCCCTCTTAATTTTATGTCCACGATTCCGGGCGTTTCGTACTTGTCGCATAAAAAATACGAACATCTCCCGTTCGTGCGTTGATAATGATATCAGTTCCGGGCGTTTTGTCAAGCCTTTAAAGAGAATTTTTTATAAAAAAGTAATTGAAAAAGCAACATATTGAATGTAAAGCCCTAACATAAAAATGTCTGCGGCAATCCGCAGACATTTTCTTTAAATAAAATGTATTTATTTAGAACCTAATTCAGTTTATTCAAATCCTCAATAAACTTATCCCTCGACGTATATACATCAACCTTTTTTTTATTTTTTTCATCATTTTTATTGTTTTCAAGCAAATAAATGGAAGTACATTCAGAAGTACCGTTAAACAAACCACTGATATCTATATCAACGGTTTGACTGCTAATATTGTAGTCCGTCAAAACTAGCTGATTATAGTTATAGTTTATTTTTTTACCTTCTTCATTTTTATCAAAAGTAAATCCATGAGAGAATACCGCTGAAGTACCAGCAGGTCCTTGCCAATTTTTGTAGAAATTAAACTTTTCACCATAATTGTATGAGAAACAAGAAACAGTCTTACCAGCCATCTCAAAATTATAAACATAATTGGATGAAATCCAACATCTAGCATCTGATGGACTTGATGGACTGTTAGACCACGTCCATAAGTGATCAAGACCATTGGCCGAATAGTAAACTATGTTCTTATTCTTTGTAAGATCGACATCTTGATCAGTTCTGATTGTAAACTTGCCATCTTTTGCAGCATTAATATAAATATCAAATTTGGAATTGTTAGGAGGTAAAGGCAAAGCTAAGTACTCAATGTTTCCTTTTTTATCGTCTTTAGGAGCAAAATCTGTTCCATTTTCCGTCTTAAATATAATACCTGTAGGTGCTGTTTGAGGCGTCATGATAAACCTGGATTGTTTTGTGCCTTTGAAATCATTGCAAGCTTCATAAAAAGTCTCATAATTAATTTGCAATGATTTATTATAAATCGTGCCATCTTTAGTCACAGGACCCGTCAAAGGCAATGAAACTCCAAAATCTGTTCTATCATTCCAAAGCCACACATGATCTAATTTACTATAATCTTTACTATTCTTATTGTCATTGTCGCCGCCTGTAGCTTCGTTATGAAAATAAATATTGTAATCACCTTCCTCAGGAGGAGTTTCAGTATCTCTAGGGACTAGAAATAGTATTCTAGATTTAGAAAAAGGGTATCCTATATTTTTCCTATAATCTTCAAATTTAGTAGAAGAATATGATTTAGCATCAAGCGGTTCATACATGTCACCACCATCAGAACTAGTGCCTTTTTTAATTTTTAATTCAATGCTCTCGTTTGTTAAATGATCTACTAACTTATACTTGGAATTTAATAAATCATATAAGTAAATTTCTGTCGTGTCTGTCACGCTAGTATCTGAACCATAAAAGACACTAGAACGATAAAAGACACTAGATACAAAAGATCTTAAATTTAAAGAAGGAACACTAAATACTTTCTTTGAATATCTATATTTACCATCCTCTCCTTTCTTTCCTCTGAAAGTATTGCCATTATCGGTGAAATTTTCTGAATAATCCAAGAATACTGATCCGTTTTTTATAGCAAAATCGTCATAATTAGGAATCACGCCATCTCTACAATCTATGATTTTTAAGTAACTACCTGTATCTTTTTTAAAGTTTTCTTCTATATCATCCACCTTCATATCAGCGTTAACTGTCTTTGGATTTTCAGAATTAGGGAAGTACCACAAAGAATAAGCAGTAGAAACAAAAGCGGTCATCAAAAAGATGAAGAGCATCAAAACAATAATAACATTTCTATTTAATAATGTTTTTCTTCTCATCTTATTCAAACCTCCTTTTATCTTTTAATATCATCTTCACTATAAGGAATATATGTTTGCTTAGTAAAAGTAACAACTATGCAAAGGGATGCTTTATTACCAAATCTTTCCTTCATCAAGGCTTCATATCTATCAGTAAGTCTAAGATCGATTCTATCATAATAAAAGATATATACCATCAACACTATTGCTATAGCAAAGACTGAAATCAATCCCGTACCAGATTGAATATAGATGACTATAGATCCTAATACTTGATTTTGATAGCCATCAAAAACTCCGACTATTCTATCCGATGTGACATTAATTTCACCCGACATAGAGGCTGGGTTTGCATCTCCTCTAAAGGTGAACAATTTATGTCCATCTTTTTCTCCTATAGATATAGAATAGACTCTATGAACTATTATCTTATCGTCCATTCTAAAAGCTACTATGTCATATACTTTTATTTGATCTTCGGATTTGAATTTATCGATTCCGATAAAAGCATACTGAGATATTCTCGTATTCATCTTATCTTTTGAATCTATACTACCATCTTTCAAATACTTGTTGTTATCGTTGATAGATGCCATAGAAGAAGTCTGAACAACTAAATATGTCTTATCTCCAAAATAAGTAATCTGGTCATTCGACTTCATCACAGTAGCCCAGACAAAGAAACCTATGAGAGCGACTAGGAATATCCCTACAATACTATTAGAAATAATATTCCCGACTTTTTTTCTCTTTTTTCTCTTATAGTAAGTGTCTATAAAAGATAGTTTTTTATTTTTCTTCTTATCATACTTCTCAACATCTTTATCCAAAATCTTAATTACTTCGTTATCTTCTAATTTGTTTTCTATACACTTCTTTCTATTAAAGTAATAAAAGGAGAAGATACAAATATAGACAATTGCAAAACACACCAATGATATTGCAGATACAATCAGTACCAATGTTGATAAACCCATATATACCTTCTTTCTTGTTATTATTTATTAAAGCGACACTGAAAAAGTAAAAGAAATATTTGCATTACTAAAGATTTGAACTACATCATTTAATTTATCAGTAATATTAAAACCTTCTAGAAAATTAAAAGATAGATTGTCGTCAGAGCAAAAGAAGACGAATGTGTCCTTAGCAGCTTCCTTATCAACTTCTCTAAGAGTAGAGTCACTCGGACTCACTACTTTATATTGATCATCCTCTTCAACTCTGCCTTCATCGCTTACTGTAAACTGGTTGTAAAGATCTTTAGTAGAATCTTTAGAATTTACTAGTTCAATATCTTGTCGCCACTGAATTCCATTATAAATTACTGTTCTTCTAGTATTATCTGCTGATGTTGTTACATCTACATCCTTTTCACCAACATTAATAAGATTCCGATCTGAGCTATTACCATGTGAATAAGGTAAATAAGACACATTCATAATATTTTTGACAGACATTTGGCTGTCAGCTACATATCCAGAATCAACTGTTAATCGCAAGTTAAATTTAAGTACGTTTCCTGCACTAGAAATTAATGCTCCTTTCGGAAGTAGATAATGTACATAAAACGGATTAATCAAATGGATTCCATCAGATTCAACAATTATTTTAGAATTCAAAGAAGACGAACTAATATCTTCTACACTATTTTTATCATCATTAATGACTATCTTTCCAAAATCAGCAACACCTGTTATATCGGTAGAAATAGTTATGTTATCTTTAGTCACATCATTTACAAAGTACCATGTTGAATATCCAACACCAAATAATGATAAAATAGCAAAAAAAGGTACCACAAAACCAAATAACAATGATTTCATGTACCTTTTCATATAAGAACTCCCTTAAAACTTAAAGATTATTAGACTACTTAGTAGTAACAATTTCAGCTGCAAAGCTAATAGTAATGGATTGATCATTTACAGCGCTCTTCATAATTTCATAATCAGCCGCTGTAGAAGGCTTTTTATCAGTATATGCAACAGTCACCTCAGAAATATCGAAAACCTCATATTTTGGAGTATCGCTTTTTACTTCTAATTTAGATATTTCTTTTGTAAGAGTTAAGACATCAGCGGAGGAAGTTTGGTCATTGAATGTGAAATTAACATATTCAGCAACTTTTGGAGAAATAGTAATTGTAGTAGTTACTTTATAAAAAGTTCCATCAACGAACTTATCATCAGAAGGGTTGCCATCTCCCTCATATGCTTTCAAAAACTCCTTGAAAGTTCCATCAAAATGAACACTCTGACGATCATGGGGCATTCCATCAGTTGTATCATCTGGTTGATCAAGAACTAGACTAGCTAGACTAGCATCCTCAGAATGTTCGAACACAGCACCTACAACCTTCTTTTCTGTAGGTTCTACTGTAATTCCTTTCTCACCAGTAACGATACCACTATTGAAATACCATGTTGCATAACCAGATCCAATCAAAGAAGCGACTGCCAACACAGGAATACCAAAAGCCAAAACAAATTTTTTCATTTTTTCAAAATATCCTTTCATTGCGTAGATTTAGAAAAATCTTTCGTGGATTTATTTATATAACTTAGCTATATTTAATTCAAGAAATTTCAATATATTGATTCTTTTAGAAAAAATATCTATTTTTTTATAGTTTTTGATTGGATTAGCAAAAAGAAAAAAGAAAAAATGAACACTTTTAATTTTTTGTATTTAATTTTTGCTAAATACTTTTTAATAATTAAATATTTAATCTGCTATCATACCGAGTAAATTAAGCTTAATTATAACTATTTTTTTAATAAATATTAGCTTTTTTGTAATTTCTTTACAATTAACTTACAATTTGCTCTAATAGATTCTATAGCTCCTTAAGTATTAGTCCTTTGATTGTGTCTATTTAATATTTAACACATATATATAAATAGATAATACCAATAACTTGATTTTATAATAACAACGAGTCTTACACAATTCAGCCTTATAAGTGCAATTCAAATTATGTTTCTTCATTTTTTTTAAAATTTACTATTGCTTTTTTATTTCGACTTGTGTATATTTACTTCCGCTATCTTAAATAGCGATGGACCGTTAGCTCAGTTGGTAGAGCAGCTGACCCTTAATCAGCGGGCCAAAGGTTCGAGTCCTTTACGGTCCACCACCTAGATATTATCACCACTCATAATGAGTGGTTTTTTATTTTATCTTTATTTACTTATATTAAAAGATATAATACTTTTGCTTATAAAAAGTATAGAAAGAAGGTTAAAAATGAGATTACAAGGAAAAGTTGCAATAGTTACAGCATCTACTAGAGGAATTGGATTTGCTATCGTTAAATCATTTCTAAATGAAGGTGCAAAAGTCTATATGGCTGTTAGAAACATTCAAAGAGCTAACGATTCAATAGCTCAGTTTCCTAAAGAATGGCAGGAAAGAGTATTTCCCGTATTTTGTGATGCATCTAAAGAAGAAAGTTTTTCTTCTTCAGTAGAAGAAGTCGGTAAAAAAGAAGGTCATATAGATATCTTGGTCAACAATTTTGGAACCAGTGACCCTACAAAAGATAGAGACTTAAGAAATACTGATCCAAAAGTATTTATCGATACGATAAGTATCAATCTTAAAAGCGTATTTATGACTTCACAAGCAGCACTAAAGTATATGGATAAAAACGGCGGATCTATCATCAATATTTCTTCTATCGGAGGTAAAGTTCCAGATTTGTCTCAAGTAGCTTATGGAACTTCAAAAGCAGCCATAAACTATTTAACTCAATTGATTTCAGTAACTGAAGCCAGAAACAACATTCGTTGTAATGCTGTTCTACCTGGAATTACAGCAACTGATGCCGTAAAGCAAAACATAAACGAAGCATTCCAAGGAATGTTCTTAAAGCATGTTCCTTTAAATAGAATGGCTTTACCTGAAGAAATAGCCAATGCTGTATTATTCTTCGCCAGCGATGAGTCTAAATACATCACAGGCCAAGTTCTAGCAGTTGCAGGTGGATTTGATATAGCGACTCCGCTTTATGGGGATTTCATCGGAAAAGATAGATCTAAGTAAAACTAATAGTCGAATCAAATACTTTGAATAAGTGCATGTCAAAAAGATATGCACTTTTCGTTTTCATAAATATTTGCATATTTACCAAAAAAGCTGAGATTTGATATTTCAAATTAGGATTTCCTAATTAAGACCCAATTCAAAATAATCTAGTTTTCTATTTATAAAACTTCATTTTTTCTCTTTTCTTCTATCACTTTGTTTTTATGGTATTTCAAAGAATAAGAGTATTGTTTCCACAAGCAATAAAGACTAAATGCAACAACAGGATAACCGACAATTGTAGGAATCATATAATTGAGCAATTCCAAAGTAGCCATATAAGATCCCAAAGCTAATACTAACACTTCTACAATAGTAAATATAATTGAAACTACTAAAGATAGAACGATATTTATATCGTTCATTCTCTCTTTATGAATCAATAAGAAATATGAGAAGAAAAGACATACTGCAATTAAGATACTTGGAATAATAACAATACAAATTAAATTTCCAGGCTGATCATAGCCATTCAAAACACCATGAGACATATCACCTTCAATATGAAAGAAAGGCTGAGCTATAAAGACCAATAAGAGAGGTGCTAGTAATGAACAAAAAGCACCAATCAAATAAAAGAAATATTTTTTCATACTATTCAAATCCTTTCATCCTCTCAAAACAAATTATACTACTTCTTATCACTTGTCATGTAAAACCCACATATTTTTCAACATTTGCAATCTTAACACTAAATTCACTTTGAATATAAAAAGACCACCTTTTAAAAGGTGGTCTAGTTTATTCAAGTGTATTACTTAGACTCTGTTTTCTTGGCAGCTGCAGCCTTACGGTTGAAGCGATCAATACGTCCAGTCTTAGAGTTGAGGTTGACCTTACCAGTGTAGAAAGAGTGGCAGTGTGAACAAGTATCAACATTGATGCTCTTCTTGGTAGATCCAACTACAAATGAAGTTCCGCAAGTGGTGCAGGTGACTGTAGCCTGATAATAGGCTGGGTGAATGTCTTTTTTCATAAATGCTATATCCTCCCGGGTATTCGTTTCCAACGAATCCCTTAGCGGGAAGAATATAGGCTAATTCAGTAAAAAAATCAATAAGAAGACATAAATTTAAAGAAATCTTTTAGCTTCTATATTTGGATTTAGTGCTATTTTCTAATTTCAAAAGAAAGCAATGCTTTACCATTCGATTCAAAAATAATAGTTATTCCAAATAAAGACAATCAAGCACTATTAAAAACTAAGTTTTAAATGTTTTATACTCGCAACAAAAGAAACAAAATAATAAAGTTGAATTATATAGCCATAAAAAAGATATACTCTAGAACAAAACTCACAATTGATACTCTATCATTATTAACTTTGATAATAACTTTGATTGTTTCAGGAATATATCCATTTTCTATCGAGATTACAAACCATAACGAAGACTATTGAAAATAAAGCGTAAAAAATAATACAAAGTAAAAATTAGTTTTCTTCATCACTGCTTCCATTATCAATCACTTCTCTGAGGCCTTGTTGGTAGAATCAGTGAACTTTATTGATGGATAATCACTAGCCATTGTATTTTTGAGTGACTCATACACTTCCTTAGTGTTTTTCAAATGGTCGGGAAGGTGTGTTTTCTCGTCCTTGGTTTTAATTTGAAGCACAGAGTCATGATTCATTATCTTGATTTCAACTATCTCATCAACATCGATTATATCCTTGCCATCATAATTATTAATGATAATCTGATCAATAGATAACTCTATAGGTGCTAAGTTTAGATTACGGTTATTCCATCTTGTTTCCTTGGCCAACAAAAAGAAAATTACAACTGAAATGATTAAGGTCAATATAATAATGGCAAGACCGAGATATATCCTGTCGATATGCATATGCTCTATCATCATGAAGAAATCCAAGGCGTATTCTCTCGGCCAGGCTATAACGAATATAGCCAAGGCCAGTCCCACCATCCATATAATTGCTTCGCTTATGATGACCTCTTTTATAACGGATTCTTTCTTCCTTATAGCTTTTATCATATTACTACTCCTTCAATTCACCATTTTTAAAATTGATTACTTATTTTCAAAAGCGGTTTTCTAAGTTTACCATATGCTAGAGGCCAGAACTTTACTTTTTCTTTTATATTTTGAAACTCGTGATCTATCGACTTAAATACATCAATAGCATACATAAAATTAAATGATATTTATCTTCTTATTACCAGTTTTTTCTTTATTGCTTCTTTATGCTGCGTTTTGTAATGTATGCTTCCTAAATTTCTAGCGGTAACCACTTATGAAAGTCAATGGATTAATCAAAAGTATTCCAAATGCCAAGAATCCAAAAACTAGGAACATAATCAACAATTAAATAATTATCGCTACAACATTCATATCCAATTCAACCTTCTAATAGATATAGCCTATCTTTAACAATATTAAGAATTAAAGCATTTTATTCTTTTAATACCAAAATTGCTTTCGCTGTCGTTGTTTCCGTAATCGTTACCAATACATATCCATCATTCAACATCTCATTAACTTTTTCTTCGATTTTTTTGGGCATATTCTCTGCTTTCGGTGAATACTCAATCACAACTGTTTATACTTTTCTTTTACCTCCATAGGTTTAATAATTGCTTTATAACAAAGCCATACTTCTTATACCATTTACGTTAGCTTATAAAAAGCTATTACATCGCACCATAATTAATCCTAATATGCTCACCAAGATCGTAAGCGTTAAAGATATCCTCCTTTAAAATTCGAACCTCTGAACTGATAATCC
>OJOP01001018.1_pt1 | contig 14661 bp, 5 predicted proteins | sample 1598161 | NCBI WGS metagenome assembly OJOP01 (sample SAMN01915206, study PRJEB22387) | human gut metagenome | isolation source: stool | host: Homo sapiens | place: USA | reverse complement strand
CGTGGGTCGCTGGGGGCGACTTCGCCACAAGTATCTCAGAGAAAACAAGAGAAGAATATTGACAAAGCTAATCGACACACACAAACTGACAGACCACTTGATAGAAGTCAACGAAGCAGCGGAGAAACAGATGGAACAGCTCGAAGCGGAAATGATGGAAGCAGAGGGAGTAACAGAAGAACTCAAAGCAACAGACCAGATGAAGTGGGTACAAATGATGAACTCAATCAGAGCAAGAGCAGAGGAAATAGTTCTGAACAATCTGATATACGCATAACACAAGAAAATACAGTAACGCAAACGGCAGAGGATAATTCCCCTGCCGTTTTTTCATTTGAACAGATAGGCTTTTTTGATTTTAAAGTATCAGAACAGCAAAGCGAAATTGACAACTTTGTCAATGCTGTATTGATGAAAGGCACTGGAACTGAGGACGGCAAATTCAGGGTAAATGACTTTTTCTTAGAAAATCATACAGAAAAAGAAAAAATTGATTTTCTTAAAGAGGAATTTGGTTGGTATGGTCACTACACTTCAAACGAAAGTCTTGAATCTCAACCAAGCAAGGGTTTAGCATTTACTCGCACAGATAAAGAAAATCCTGAAAACAACTTAAACATTCATCTCTCTTGGCAAGAAGTAGCTGAACATTTAGATAGTATGATTTCAGCCGAAACATATATTACAGAAAAGGATATTGCCGAAAGACAAAGACACGCTTTATATGTCCTTAAAAACTATTCCGGTGATAATCCTAACGATGTTTATGCTATACAAAAGGCAAAAGAAATTCTTGACAGTTATAATATTGACTACAATGATATTATTTCACCTGAGTTGCCTGAAAAATCAATTATTGATAGTTCTGTAGATTACTCAAAAGATTTATTTTTCTTGAATGAGAACAGCGAAATAGTAACTCTTTTACAATATAATCCCGACTCAAACTTAGGAGGTCAATTCGTATCAACAAATGTGCGTTATAGTCAAATACAAGAAGCTGCACAAAAGTTTGGAAATTCAACAGAGGAATTCTTTAATTATATTGTTTCCGTTGGTCAACAATATATATCAGATATTGGAACAGATTTGTATGAAGCTGATTTAAGAAAATATACAAGCAGCACTCATAATTTCGAAGGATTTACACCTGAAATAATGACGCAGCTTGTTAGTATTACGAAAACGAAAAATGATGAACTTTATAAATCTGATACACATCCAACAATTACTTGTGAATGGAGCGAAAGCCCTGCATTTGAAGACGGCAAAACTTATTCTGTTGCCGAATTTGACAGCATAATGAAGCAAGCCGATGATGATTGGGTTAAGCAAAGGCAGTATGAACTTGATACTTACGGCAATGACATGGGTAAAATCTATGAAGCATACGAAAAAGGTGAAATTGAAGGTGTACATCAAGGGTATGCCAAAACAAAATTTAATGTAAATATGCCTGATGGAGCAGTCCACACATTCCGCCAAGACATTGGCGATGGCGATGGTGGAGTTATTGATTTTTTAAAGCAATATACGCAATATTCCGAGGTTGTTAAAATACTGGAAGATTCTATTAAAACCGTTCAAAACGAATTTATTGACTTTGCCTGTGATATTATCAAGGATAATCAAAATGTCAGAAATGCACATAAAAATTCAGATACGCAAAATTATAAGCTTGAAGTTGAGCTTACTCTGAATAATCTTATTACAGATTTGATAGTAGGTTCAGCAGATAATGATTTTGTCATAAATGGATATACTGCAAAAGAAACTATCAGTTTTTTAAATCAGTATCAGAGTGATACTGAAATGCAAAAATATGTATTAGATACTGTTTCAGAAAATACTGATGTTGTTCTTTCAAAAATTGAAGAAACAAGACAAGCTGCCGCAAAAATAGGTATGGCTTTTTCTGATAAGTTATACGACTCTGAAAATGATTTTGACCCCTTTGTTTATGATGGTAGTATGAGTATTGAAGATTTTCGTAAAGTACAAGACAGTATTCTATCAGAACAAAAAGAAAACGAAAAAACTTTTGCCGAACAAGTTGATGATGTAATTTCTGGAAAAATTGACCGTTTTAGTGGTAACTTAAAGGTTTGTAACACACCTCAAATACTGCTTGATGTAGGTTGCAGCCAGTTACCTATGTTTTATACAAGAAATCATCTTAAAAAAGCCATATTACCAAAAGATAGAAAAAAACATCAGCATGGTCTTACAGTTGAGCAAATTAAAAAGATTCCTGATGAATTGATTTCGCCTGCTATTATAATGGATTCATTAACTCAGAATGATAGTATTATTGTTGTTTTATCTGATATTGATTCTGAAAATAATCCAGTTATTGCTTCCATAAAACCAAACGGTCAAGGATTTTATGAACTTGAAATGCAAGAAAGTAATTTTATAACAAGCATTTATGGTAGAGAAAATTTTAAAGAATTTATCAATCGTGCTATCAATAACAATAAAATACTTTTTATTGATAAACAAAAAAGTCAAGAACTGTTCAGTGTGCTTGGACTAGAATTCTCCAAGGGCTTAAACAGTCTTGACTTTAATACTATTATACACCAAAGTCATAACATTGTCAACAAAAATATTGTCGAGGAAAAATATACCTCTACTCAATCCGAAGAAAAAGAAAATATCATAATTAAGCCTGAAAATTATCATATTTCAGACCTATCGCTTGGACAGAGAAAACCTCTTGAAAAATATCAGGATAATATCGCAGCTATTAAAACCTTAAAACAGCTTGAAACTGAAAACAGGACTGCAACTCCAGAGGAACAGGAAATACTATCAAAATATACTGGTTGGGGCGGTATGGCAAAGGTTTTTGAGCTTGGTAATAGTCACTATGACGAGGTTAAGGGATTGCTTACAAGCGATGAGTATGCAGCTGCAAGAAAATCTGCAATGAGTGCCTTTTATACCTCCCCTGTTATCATTAAAGAAATATACTTTAAGCTTTCTGATATGGGATTTTCAAAAGGAAAGTTGCTTGAGCCAAGCTGCGGAGTAGGTAATTTTATTGGTATGATACCCGAAGATATGCAAGCTAAGGTTACAGGTATAGAGCTTGATAGTCTGACAGGCAGAATTGCTAAAAAGCTATATCCAGAAGCTCAGATACAAATATGTGGTTTTGAAAACTCAAATTTGAAAAGTGAAAGCTTTGATGTTGCAGTCGGTAATGTTCCTTTTGGTGATATAAGGGTTTATGACAAAAAATATAACAAAGAAAATCTGCTTATACACGATTACTTTTTCTCTAAATCACTTGATATGGTAAAGCCTGGCGGTGTAGTTGCATTTATTACATCAATAGGCACACTTGATAAACGCAATGACACAGCTCGTCGGTTACTTGCTGAAAAAGCGGATTTTTTAGGGGCTGTAAGGCTGCCTAACAACGCTTTTAAGGCTAATGCAGGCACAGAGGTTACCTCAGATATTATCTTCTTACAGAAGCGTACAGAGCCAATTACGATAACATCAGAAAATGAACCTTTATGGATTAAAACCACAAAAGACGAAAACGGCATTGAAATGAATGCTTATTTCACCCAGAACCCACAACAAATATGCGGAAGTATGGAAATGGTAAGCGGTCAATTTGGTATGGAAAGCACTTGTGTGCCAAACAGAGATACAAAGCTTTCCGTGCAAATACGAAACGCTATGGAAAATATACAAGGCAATATTTCTACAAAAGATACTAAGCTTGACAATGTAGATTTCGTAGATGAACAGGTTGAAATACCTGATTCACTCAGAACCGGAAGTTATTTTCTTTCTTCTGATAAGGTTTATTTCTTTGAGTATGGAACTGCAACAGAAGTAAAATTACCAAAATCGAACAGAAAACAAAATCTTGAAAGAATGGCAGGGCTTATCGCCATTCGTGATACAGTAAGACAAATGCTTGAAATGCAGCTTGACAGTAGGGTGACAGATGATGAAATCAAAGATGTTCAATCTGTTCTATCTTCACTCTATGATGATTTTGCAAGCAAATATGGAAGAATACATGACGATGTAAACAGTTCAATCTTTAAAAACGATTCATCATTGCCATTACTTCGTTCGCTTGAAAAGTTCGATAAAGACAAATACATCGGCAAAGCTGATATATTTACTAAAAGAACAGTTAATGCAAATAAAGAAATAACATCTGTACCAACTGCTGTTGATGCTCTTGCGGTATCCTTGAGTGATACCGCAAAGTTTAATCTTAAGTATATGTCTAAGCTTACCGGTTTAGACAAAGAAAAACTTATTGAAGATTTGCAAGGTTCTATTTATCGTATTCCAAACACTGATAAATATGTAACCGCAGACGAGTATCTTTCTGGAAACATACTGCAAAAACTCGAAGAAGCACAAAATGCTTTTGATAAAGGCGATACTAGTCTTGCAATTAATATACAAGCACTTGAAAAAGCTATGCCGGATAAAATACAAGCAAGTGATATTGATGTAAGACTTGGTGCAACTTGGATAAATCCTAAATATATTAAAGATTTTGTTTATGAGCTTTTAGGTACTGCTCTTTATCATAAAAATCCGATTTTTAAAAAAGACTTTATTGATGTTCAGTATTCAGAGCTTACCGGAAAATGGTATATAACAAATAAATCTTCTGATAAGAATAATGTTCAGGCTACTGTTACATACGGTACAAAAGACAGAACAGCATATGAACTTATAGAGGATATACTCAATCTAAGAGCTACTCAAATTAAAAGTATGCAGGTTGTTGACGGCAAAGAAAAACCTGTTGTTGACAATAAAAAGACTGCACAGGTCAGAGCAAAGCAAGAAATTATTCAGCAAAAATTTCAAGAATGGATTTTCTCGGATAAAACAAGGCGTGACGATATTGTAGATACATACAATAAGATATTTAATGTTAATCGTCCGAGAGAATATGACGGTAAATATCTGAATTTTGTCGGAATGAATCCTGAAATACAGCTCAGACCGCACCAGCTTAACGCTGTTGCTCGTTGTTTATATGGCGGTAATACGCTCCTTGCACACGAGGTTGGAGCTGGTAAGACATTTGAAATGATTGCCGCCGCAATGGAGGGAAAGCGTTTAGGTCTACATAACAAAAGCCTTATGTGTGTTCCTAATCATCTCACAGAGCAGATGGGAGAGGATTTCCTGAAGCTTTATCCAAATGCAGATATTCTTGTCGCTAAAAAGAAAGATTTTGTAGGTGACGCTCGCAGGACTTTAATGGCTAAAATTGCTACGGGCAACTATGATGCAGTTATAATCGGTCATAGCCAACTTGCTAAAATTCCTCTGTCGACTGAAAATCAGGAGCGTTTCATACAAAACCAGATTGATGAGCTTATAAAGAATATAGAGGAAATGAAAGCTCATAACGGACAAAATTTTCAGGTTAAGCAAGCTGAACGAACTAAGGCTAATCTTGAAGCAAAACTGAAAAAGTTACTTGACACTCCAAAGGATGATACAGTAACCTTCGAGGAGCTTGGAGTAGATAAACTATTTTTGGACGAAGCTCATTATTTTAAGAATCTTTTTCTTTCGACAAAAATGACGAATGTTTCAGGTATTGCAACATCAGATAATGTAAGCAAGACAGCAGACTTATATATGAAAACACAATATCTTGATGAAATAACAAATGGCAAAGGCTTAGTATTTGCAACAGGAACACCAGTTTCTAATACCATTTGCGAAATATACAATATGATGAAATATCTGCAATCCGATTTGCTCAAAGAAAAGAATTTATGGCATTTCGATTCTTGGGCAAGCACATTTTGCGAAAGTGTAACACAAATGGAACTTGCACCAGAGGGCAACACCTATCGTGCTAAAACTCGTTTTGCAAAATTTCATAATCTTCCTGAACTTATGAATTTGTTTAAGGAATGTGCCGACATTCAAACAGCCGATACCCTTAATTTACCTAATATACCAGATTGTGAGATACATAACATATCTTGTGAACCTACAGAAATACAAAAGCAGCTTGTCGAAACCTTAGCAAAAAGAGCTGTAAAAATACATAATCATGAGGTTGACCCACACGAAGATAATATGCCTAAGATAACAACTGATGGAAGAAAGATAGGTCTTGACCAAAGGCTTATAAAACCTGATTTGCCTGATGAACCGGGTACAAAGGTTAATGCTTGTGTTGACAATGTTTTTAGAATCTGGAATGAAACTAAGGAAGAAAAATCAACACAGCTTATCTTTTGCGATTATTCAACTCCAAAAAAAGATGGTTCTTTTAATGTATATGACGATATTAAGGGTAAGCTGATTTCAAAAGGCGTATCTACTGATGAAATAGCTTTCATACACGACGCAACAACAGAAGCTGCAAAGGAAGAACTTTTTGCAAAGGTAAGAAGTGGTGAGGTCCGTGTGCTTATAGGCTCAACTGCCAAAATGGGTGCAGGAACTAATGTACAGACAAAGCTTGTTGCAAGCCATGACTTAGACGCACCGTTCCGCCCAGCAGATATGGAGCAAAGGCGAGGTAGAATGGTGCGTCAGGGGAATGAAAATAAGCAAGTACATCTTTACCGTTATTGTACGAAAGATACTTTTGACGCATATTTATTCCAAATGCTTGAACGTAAACAGAAATTTATCAGCCAGATAATGACCTCTAAATCTCCACAACGCAGATGTGATGATGTTGATGAAGCTACACTATCATATGCAGAAGTAAAAGCTCTGTGTGTTGGTGACCCACGCATTAAAGAAAAAATGGAGCTTGATAATGAGGTTGCAAAGTTAATACTTGAACGAAGTGGTTATCAGCAAGAGCAATACAGACTGGAAGATATGGCTGCAAGCTTAACCTCTAAAATTGAAATTTTAGAGAATATTATACCTAAGAATCAAAACGATTTTCTTTATTATCACAAAAATTATTCCGTTTCTGATGGAGATAAAAAAACATTCGCAGGCATATCTATAAACGGTCAGCAATACACCAAAAAAGATGAAGCTGCAGAAGCACTTAAACAAGCTTATATTAAAGCTTGCAGTGATGGAAATAATAAATACACTCCGATAGGTGAATATAAAGGTTTTGAAGTGGCAGTAATGTTTGATTGTTTTTCAAGAGAATACAAGGCATCTCTTACAAGAGAAGGTACTTATTATTTAGACTTGGGAACGGATAACTTCACAAGAATGGATAATATTCTTGAAAAATTGGAGAATACCTGTAAGGAAAGAATAGAAAGACTTTCTGAACATAAAAAATCTTTAAAAGAAACTAAAGAACAGATTGGTAAACCTTTTTATAAAGAAAATGAATATCAATCTAAAACTGCTAAACTTTCTAAACTTAATGCAGAACTTGATGTCGATGGTAGGAAGGATAATATAGCTGATATTGAAGATACAAAAGAAGTAAGTCAGAATATTGTGCAAAAAAGATAAGTGGGACTTGAAGTCCCACTTTTTAGTTTAAGGAGGTAAACTTTATGACTGAAACACTCGAAAATGTAGAACAGGCAGAAAACACCAAGGTAGAATCTACTGAAAATAATCAGGAGCAAACGGAATCAGTATCTATTGCTGATAAAAATGAATTTCTTCAGAATTTCATAAAAGATACGGACACTCAAAGCGTTGAAGAAGCTAAAATCAAGGATAAAATCAATATTCTTGAGGCTAAAATAGCAGATATTAAGGCTACAAAATCAAGCCAGAATGATACAATCAAGGCTTGTAAAACGGTTATAGATAGCAATATATATCCAAAGCTTAACCCTATCATTTCTTCTTTTTCTGCCCATCTTGAAAAGCTTGATAAGAAAAAGGATAGAAAAATTATAAAAAAAGAAAATCAGCTCAAAAAAGTTCAAAGAAAGCTCGTAAAGCTACAGCGTAAGCAAAAAAGAAGTAAACTTCTTAAAAGCTTCATTTCTGCTATGGTTCATAACTCGTCAAATAAGCAGGAAACATATATCAACGCTATGCAAGCTCTGAAAGAAGATAGCTTAGGTCGTGCAGATAGACAACTTGATAAAGCTAATTCTAAGCTTAACAGATTAAATGCTAAACTGAACAGTAGTACTCTCGGCGAGGTAGATAAACTGAAAATTAAATCTCAAATTAAAAAAGTTGAGAGTAAAAGAGATACGCTCATATCAAGAATAAATAATCTTAATGAGCTTGAACAGGAGCTTAATAAACTTGCTAAGATAGAGCTTGTTGATAATAAGATAGATGAGCTTAGAAATACCGCCGTAGAAACAGCAGAAAAAGCGGCTATGAATGGCAGCAGTGTATCTGAAACTATTGATAATGTAGCTGAAACTTCAAGCGAAGTTATCAAAGAAGTTTTAGAACCTGACAAAGTTAAGGAAGCAGAAAATGATATGAGTGAAGAACAAAACAAGCAAACTGAAAATCAACAGGAAGAAACTAAACAAGCAGAAGTCGAAGCTCATATTTCAGAAAAAGAACAAAAAGGCGAAGATAAGCCACAAACTAATGTTGCCGACCAAGAGCAAAAAATTGAGGATAAACCTCAAGAGAAAAAAACTCAAACAAATAGCAACAATTATTTGAAGAAAACTGGCTTAACACAAAAACAGTTGTTAGCAATTTTGAACACTGGTATAGCAGTCAAAGTGGCTGAAACCATACCGGACAAGGAATATACAGTAGCTTTTACTAAAGAAAATAAAGAAAAAATAAACCAAGTGCTTGAAGCTGTAAACACTCAAATTCAAGGTAAACATATGATGAGGTGATGATTGTATGGATAATTTAATTATTAAGGACAATATCGTTATAGGTTGCTCAGAACCTGACATTTTAAGTGTTAAAATTCCAGAGGGCGTTATCGCAATAGGCGATAACGCTTTTTTAGATTTCCGTAGGTTATCTGAGATACAATTACCAAGCACACTCAAAAAAATCGGTGACAAGGCATTTAAAGGCTGTGAAGCTTTGAATGTTATAAACATTGAAAATGTAAGAGTGATTGGTACTGGAGCTTTTGCAGGCTGTAAATCATTATCTAAAATACAGTTTGGAGATAATATAGGCTATCTTTGCAATGCAACATTTTGTGGCTGTACATCTATTGATGAAATAGATGTGCCTAAAAATATTTCATACATCGGTTGTGAATGCTTTAAAGATTGCACTGGTCTTACTGAGATAAAGCTTGCAGGTGTTATGGAAATTGATAACAATGCCTTTGAGCATTGTACAGAGCTATATAGTATATCTTTTCCATACTCACTACTACATATTGCACCAAATGCTTTTTCTTTTTGTACAAAACTTCAAACAGTTATGGTACAAAACAGATTTGTTGATATTGATGAAACAGCATTTGAATACAGTGTAAATGTTATTGTCAAAGCTGCACAATTTTCAACAGCATATCATTTTGCCATTGAAAACCGTTTTAAATTTATACCAACAATCGTTTCTGCCGATTATCGTATAGTAACAAATGAAGATGTAGCGACCTTAAGTAAAGCAGGCATACTTTTCAGAATGAAAGTTATTGATAGTAGCACTATCATAATTTCTTTTGATAAGTCTGCAAAGAATAAAATTGAAAAATTAATAGGTCCTGAAGAATATAAATGATTAATTTGGAGGTAAAAGAATATTGCGACTAAATAATTAGCGAAAGGAGAGAAGTTTGTGGAAAGTAAAAATAAACTTCGTGCGGAAAAAAGCAAAGCACCTATGATATACACTGGAGTGGTCCTTGGACTGCTATTTTTTCTTTTTATGATTTATGGAACATACAACTATATGCAATATACTGCTCGAATGAACTTAGACGAGCTAAGTATGCAACAGTTTATAGATTCTCTAAATGACCTTTTTAAATCATTTTATCTGCCGTTTTCGTGGAATTTATTATGGACGATACTTGAATGGCAGATAACAAAGCTATGGTGGATATACCTTTGCGTTGTATTAGTTGTATTTATTATGGCTACATCAAATAACCGAGATGATTTCAAAGGCGTGGAACATGGCTCAACAAGATGGGCAGATAAGTATGAAAAAAAGCGATTTACAGACAATACAGGCATTCCTTGTGGTGATAACTTCTACATAACCGTTTCTAATGTCAAAGGTTCGTTTTATTCAAGTCATAATCTGAATGAGATAGTTATCGGCGGTTCTGGTGCAGGTAAATCATTCCGTAAAATCAAGCCTGACATTATGCAAATGACAGGCTCATATGTTGTCACTGACCCATCAGGAGAGCTATACAGAGATTGTGCAAAGCTATTAAAGGCAAACGGCTATAAGGTGCGTGTTTTTAATCTTAACGACATTACCTTGTCAAATACATACAATCCGTTCAATTATATGGTTACTGATACAGACGCTATAAATGTTGCGGATTTATTTATTAAAAACACTGCTGGAGAGGGTGAAAAAGATGATTTCTGGTCCGCATCAGCAAAAGAAATGCTGTTTATGATTATGCTGTATCTCTTTAAAGCTCCTGATGAAACAAAGTCATTTAGCAGAATTGTAAAATTGCTTACATCACTTCAATTCAAAAATGGAGCAATAGACGAAAACTGTGAAATTGCTAAGTGTATAAAAAGACATCAGCAAAGGGAAGGTACTATTGATGATGCAGTATCAATCTACTGGAATTCAATTAAGGGTACACCGGAAGAAACATTAGGAAGTATAACAAAAACGCTTTCAACAAGACTTAGCTTGTGGGCTATAAAAGAAGTAGATATGCTAACATCTACTGATGAAATGGATTTTGACGATATTGGAGTACATAAAACTGCAATATTTTTGATTATTCCTGCAGCTCGTCAAACATACAAGGCTTTAGCAAATATCTTCTATACACAGCTTTTTGAGCGTTTAATGTATATTGCGAGCTTAAAATATAACAATAGATTGCCTTTGTTAGTTTCCTGTGAACTTGACGAATTTGCAAATATCGGCAGAATACCAAATTTCTCAGAAACATTAGCGGTTGTTCGTAAGTATAACATCAGACTTTGTATAGTTCTCCAGGGTTTGTCACAGCTTAAGGCTATATACGAAAAGACCTGGGAAAGTATTATCGGTAACTGTTCAATATTTACCTTTCTCGGCACAAATGATACAGACAGCATGGAATATGTATCTAAAAAGCTTGGAAAAACAACAGTAAGAGTCGACAGCCGAAGCTATAACAGAGGTAATCAGGGTGGCGGTTCGGATAGCGAAAGTTATATAGCTCGTGAACTCTTAGCTCCTGATGAAATACCCAAAGCATTAAAAAGAGGAAAAAATGGTAAATGCATTATCTTTGTTGATGAATTTTATCCTTTCTTTATTGATAAATTTGATACATTACAGCACCCGAAAATATCAGAGGTTGGCAGTGACAGAGGAGAATCTCAAAAGAATAATTCTGACATTACTGTTGATTTTGCTGAAATTAAGTCTAATAGAGAAAAGTGTTATGTCGAAAGACAGCAAAAGGCTCAGCAAATATTAAGAGCAATTATGTCAGATGATTATGAGGAAGATATTGCATTTAAGGAAAGTCAAGAGAAATTTACTAAAGAAAAGCTTAGACGGATTTTCGATAGTAATAATAACGAGCTTGTGACATTTAATGGTGATGATATTAAGGCTGATAATTATATTAACCTTAATGAGGTTAAGGAGGATGAGCAATGAGCTTATATGATGAACTTGGCGATGAAGTACGAAATAAAACTCGAAACCTAATGCAGAATATTCAACAACTAAGACAACTGATAGACACTTTTATAAAGAATAGTAAAACTGAAAATCAAGCTACACATAAATTCGTAAGTGATGTTGTCAACGACAACCCACTTACGAATTTTACATTTACAGGAAAAGATACAGATTTATCATATTTTTTGCAATCTGAAAGAATGCCTGTATCTGCTATACGCAATATTGCTGATTCGGATATTAAGGACGCTGTTACAAACACATTTGTTAAAGCTGCTGAAAACGATTTAATAGAACTTGACGGCAGTGATATTAAAATCACCGAAAAGGGAAAGGAAAAAATCAATAATCCCAATTTTATAAAATCAGCACAAAAAGAACAATCCGAAGCTTACAATCAAAAAATAAACTCTACCTTAAGTAAAGCTTGTAAGCCTGATGAAGCACAAATGTGTGCTGAACTTACTGGAGATTACATAAATGATTTTACATTTTTTAATCATTCAGATAATCTCGACCTTTCTACTGTTATAAGTCACCCAGATAGAGAGCTTTCAAGCAAGATTTTATCAAATGTAAAACAATGGCAAATTAATGGTGCTGTAACTGTTAAAAATGGTGTTGCAACAGTTACAGATATGGGCAAGCAAATGTTAAAAATGCCTGAATTTCAGTCCATAGCGTATAATCCAGTGGCAGAAAAAGCTTTATCTGCCACTGGAGCTGGCAAGGTGATTGTAGCAACTAAAAAAGTTGTACAAGCTATGCAGTCAGTACAACAAGCAACAAATACAATAAGCAAAGGTTCACGCTAATAAGCTCCGAGAAGTTAAATTCTCGGAGCTTTTTATATAGATATTTTTCTTTCAAGGAGGTGTTGCTAATCAAAACATAAACTGTCCGAATAAAAGCCATTACATAAGATATTAAATTTAAAGGAGTTTGAAAACCATGAGTAACATTAAAAAGGTAACAAAAAAGAATAAGTCAATTAAGAGTGCAGTTAAAAAAATGCAAAAAATAACATTTGTTGCTTCAATCATTGCAACAATTATGATTATGTCAACAATGACAGCCTTTGCAACACCATCAGGTGCAAATACAACTACAATGAACTCTCTTATAGGAATAGTTATGTGGGTTGTCAGAGGTGCTATATTGTTCATTGGGGCTATACCTGCACTTATTAAGGTTGTTCAAGGACACCAGAATGAAGATGCTCGTGAAAGAAATGGTGGTCTTGTAGGTATTGCGATTGCAGGTGTGGCTATAGGTGCCACATTTGCTGTAGAACCACTTTTGTCAAGTTTCTAAAGAATGATTGCTAATAGAGCAACCGACACCGTTGAGAAGGGGCGGCGGTGTCGCTTTCTCTATTATTAACTTAAAGAAAGGAGATATGTATGTCACCTTTATCAACCTCGTCAAAATATCGACAGACAACTAACAAAAAGCTTATAAGGCTTATTGCTATTGTTCTGATGATTATGACTGTGCTATCATCTATGGGTGCTTTGCAAAGTAATGCAGCAGCAAATTTTAATATAAGTAATTCTACCTTATCGACAACAGATGTTGCCGCAGATGGTAAGATTGTAATGAATATTAAGGTTAATGGTACAGGTACAGTTAATCAATATGCTTACTGGTATCGTAAGGAAAGCGAATCTGCATGGTATGCTCTTACTTCATCTAACTGGGTATCATCAAATAACTTTATTATGTATCCGAGCAGATATTCAAGGATTATGTCTGATACTAATTCCCGATGGATTATTCGATTAGCTGCCAAAGATACAACCGGAGCTGAATCTTCAAAAACATTCTATGTAACAGTTGGTCAACCTAAAATTTCTATTGATACATTTACTGCTCCTGATTTGACTTTAGGTCAAAGTATAAACCTTAAAACTACTTTATCAGATACAGTAAGTGGATTTACTTATCAGTATAAGTACACATATGTAGATAAAGATGGTACAGAAAGACAGATTACAGATTTTCAGAACAAGGCAAATTATACCTGGTCTACCGCCAACAATAATACTTTACCTGAAAACGCAAATTGTACGCTTAAGGTTTATGTTAGGGAAAAGGACGGAAAAGCTAAGCAAGCTACAAAAACTACGACTATTAAAGTCACTAAGCCTACTTATCCTGATGTCAATATATCATCTTTTAGTGCTTCAAAAAGTGGTTATGTTGGTGATTCGGTTACTCTCAAGGCTTCTGTTTCGAGCGGAACAGCACCTTATGAGTATCAATACAGCTATGATGATGCTAAAGGTATAAAACATATAATTACAGCTTATACAGCTGGTAAAACCTCAACAACTTGGAATACCTCTTCCCTATCTGCTGGTGATTATACAATAAGGGTTGAGGTAAGGGATAAAAACAAAAAAACTGCGACAAAAACAAGTACAATAAGCCTGAAATCAAGAAGCGTTAAAGGCTCAATCTCTACTATGGAAACAAGCTACACGCAAAATGACGAATGGTATCCGAATGTAAGATTTCAGGTTAATATAAGTGATGAAACCACTGCCCCCTCACCGTATAAGTACAAAGTTCAATATAAAAAAAGCAGTGATAAAAATTATACTGATTTAAGTGATTTCAAGACTTATAGCGGTAGTACCCAGATAGAGTTTCTCTCTACCTCAAAAGATATTGGCACATATAATTATCGCCTTATTGTTCGTGATAAAAACAACAAGGAATTTACAGCTGTTGTTTTCTAAATTTACGCACAATATTTAAATGGTTTCATTACAGATATAAGTATAGCAAAATCAGATGATATATTGAATACTCAAATGGGATTTTTCTCTTTTATATTTGTTTCGATTGGTGCATTTATACTTATGATTAAAACTCCAAGAGTTCTCAAAAATTTAGTAGCATAGTATTAAAATAAAAATCACT
>OJOP01001001.1_pt1 | contig 14888 bp, 12 predicted proteins | sample 1598161 | NCBI WGS metagenome assembly OJOP01 (sample SAMN01915206, study PRJEB22387) | human gut metagenome | isolation source: stool | host: Homo sapiens | place: USA | reverse complement strand
GTGCAGCCCTTGACCCGTTGCGGGGTGGGTGGAGTCCAGAGGTAGGGAGGGGGGAGTCGGAACACCCCTCCCTGCCTCTGGCCCAGCGGAGCGTCCCTGCACGCTTGAGCAAGTAGAAAGTTTCTCTGGCAGCAAAGCTGCAACTGCCGTTTGCCGTCACGCCCCGTCAAAGCTGTCTCCATCGGCGGGCAGGGCAGCGGCTTGCGCGTCTGCGCTGCCGGTGTCCGTTGCCCGGGGGACTCCTTTGTACACCAGCGTCTGCTCCAGCACCTCGGCACAGACCGGTGCCGAGAGACTGCCGCCGGCGGTGGTCCAGCTGTGTGGCTCATCCAGACAGACCAGACACAAAAACTGCGGGTCATTGATGGGCGCTACCGCCACAAAGCTGGCAATGCGCGCCTTCTCGTCGGCACTGTCCAGCTTCTGGCTGGTGCCGCTTTTGCCGCCCACCCGGTAGCCCGCGATCTGCGCGTTGCGCCCGCCGCCGTACAGCACCACTGCCTCCATCATCTCCCGCATGGTGGCAGAGGTGGCGGGCTGGATGACCTGCCGCCTGCAGACCGGTTGGTTGTGCTGCAAAACGCTGCCGTCCAGCGCAAGGATGTCCGAGACCAGATACGGCTGCATCAGCTTGCCACCGTTCACCACCGCGCAGACGGCAGCAGCCATTTCCAGATAGGAAATCTTACTGCTCTGCCCGAAGGCGCAGGAGGCCAGCTCTACCGGCCCCATGCGGTCGGCGGTGTAGTACAGGCTCTTTTTCGGCTCGGCGGGCAGGTCGATGCCGGTGGGCTCCCGCAGGCCGAAAGCGGCAAAATAATCGCAGAAAGCCTGCTTGCCCAGCCGCGCCCCGATCTGGATAAAGCTCTGGTTGCAGGAGTTTTCCAGCGCCTGCGTCACGGTCTGGCTGCCGTGACGCTTGTGGTTGGCGCAGTGGAACCGCGTGCCCGCCACCGAGATAGAGTCTCCGCAGTAAAAGGTGGAGTGCCGGGTAATGGCTCCGGCATCCAGCGCCGCCGCGCAGGTGATGAGCTTAAACACGCTGCCCGGCTCGTATAAGTCACTCACTGCCTTGTTGCGCCACTGGGTCTGCTGCGCCAGCTGCAAGGCGGCAGCGCGCTCTTTACCGGAAAGGGCGTCCACGGCGGCGCGCGCGGCCTTGTCGGCGATGACCCGGGGCTGGTTGGGGTCGTAGGCCGGGGTGGTGGCCATGGCCAGCACTGCCCCGGTGTTCACCTCCAGCACGATGCCCACGCTGCGGGCGGCTACATGGTGCTCCTGCACCGCATAATTCAACGCATTTTCAAGATAATGTTGAATATTTGCATCGATGGTCAGCCGCAGTCCGCAGCCCTCCACCGGAGCAAGTTCGGTTTCGTAGCTTTGCGCCAGCGTGTAGCCCCAAGCGTTCACGGCGGTCAGCACCACTCCATTCTGCCCGGTAAGGGTGTCGTTGTATTCGAGTTCCAGCCCGCTGACCCCGGCATTGTCCACGTTAGTGAACCCCAGCACCGAGGCCAGCAGCTCTCCCTGTGGGTACCAGCGCTTGGAGTCCTGATTGATGCGCACGCCGGTAATGCCGTTCTCTGCGCAGAAATCCCGCACGGCATCGGCAGTTTCCCGCTCCACCCGGTAGCGCAAAAGGCAGTCGTTGGAGCGCCGGTCGTTGAACTTTTCCAGCAGCTTGGCCTCGTCCAGCTCCAGAATCTCCGCAAGCCCCTTGGCGGCAAGGGCAAGCTTTTCCTCCGGCATCTCCCGGGGGCTGGCGCGCAGGGTCCAGCAGCTGCTGTTGGCGGCAAGCAGCGCACCATCGGCGCTGTATATCTTGCCCCGGTCGGCGGGCACAACGGTGTCTCGCAGCTGCTGCCCCAGCGCCCGCTGGGTGTACCAGCCGCCGGTGCATAATTGCAGCCAGAACAGCCGCCCGATGAGCCCTGCAAAGCAGACGGCGCACAGGCCCACTGCAATGAGCCGTGCCCGCAGACGGAACGCCCGCTCCGGCAAAGTGCGCAGGGCGTCTGTGGGTTTTGAGCCGCACATGGCAGCACCCCCTTTGCGGGCAGTTTATGCGCCCGGGGGCGGTGCGTATGACTAACCGCCCCCGCATCCGCGTACAATAACAGAAACGGAGGTGACAGGGATTGCACAGAACTGCTGCCCGCAAAGGGCTGCTGCGGCCGCTGCCGCCCATGGACCTGCCCTTTCTGGTGCTGGTGCTCACACTGGTAGCCTTTGGGCTGGTGATGCTGTGCAGCGCCAGCAGCGCGGTGGCACTGTACCGGCGGCATGACGCCTTTGCCTATGTGCGGCCGCAGCTGCTGTACGCCGCCATGGGACTGGTGGCCATGTGGACGGCCAGCCGGGTGGACTACCACATCTATCATAAGCTTGCGTGGCCGCTGTTGGCGCTCTCGCTGGTGCTGCTGACGGCGGTGCTGTTCATGCCGGAATATAACGGCTGCAAGCGTTGGCTGGTGCTGCCGGGGCTTGGCACATTACAGCCCAGTGAGATCGCCAAATTTGCGGTGGTACTGGTGTTTGCTCACATCATCGCGCTGAACCACGACCGCATGGACAGCTTTGCGGTGGGGGTGGTGCCCTTTGCGCTGGTGCTGGGGGTAGTGGCGGTGCTCATGTTGCTGGAGCCCCACCTTTCCGGCACGGTGTTGATTTTAAGCATCGGCGCGGTGCTCATGTTCGTGGGCGGCACCGGGCTGCGGTGGTTCATGTTGGCAGGGGCGGGCGGCGCTGCCGCCATCGGCACGGCTATCGTGCTCATGCCGGAGCTGGTGCCCTACGCCGCCGACCGTCTCAACTCGTGGCTCGACCCCTTTGCCGACCCGCTGGGCGACGGCCACCAGACCATCCAGAGCCTGTATGCCATCGGCTCTGGCGGGGCGGCGGGGTTGGGGCTGGGTAACAGCCGCCAGAAGCATCTGTTCGTGCCCGAGCCCCAGAACGACTTCATCTTTTCCATCCTCTGCGAGGAACTGGGCTTTCTGGGCGCGTGTGCGGTCATTCTGCTGTTCAGCGCGCTGCTGTGGCGGGGCATCACGCTGGCAGCCTATGCACCGGACCGTTTCGGGGCACTGCTGGTGGTGGGCTTTGTGGTGCAGGTGGCGCTGCAGGCGGTGCTGAACATCGCGGTGGTCACCAACACCATCCCAAACACCGGCATCAGTCTACCCTTTTTCTCCTCCGGCGGCACCAGCCTGATGATGCTTCTGGGCGAGATGGGCATCGTGCTTTCCGTCTCCCGGGGCGAAAGCTGATAAAAGGCTGCATTTCCTGCCGCAATGGGGTAGGAGCGGCGCGGAAATACCGAAAAAAAGCGGACAAATGACCGGACAAATCCCGCAGAGGGCGGGAAAGCCGTTTCCGTGCGTTTTGTTGACCAAAGACCCTCGTTTTGCATACCATGGGGTATCTTTTGCAGAACGGGGGTCTTGGCATGGCTGGGGATTGGATCATTACGGGCGGGCGGCCTTTGCAGGGCAGGGTGGAAGTGCCTGCGGCCAAAAACAGTGTGCTGCCGCTGCTGGCAGCTTCGCTGCTGTGCAGCGGGCCGGTGCGGCTGCAAAATGTGCCGCGCCTGACGGACGTAGAGGACTGTCTTGCCCTGCTGCGGGGCGTGGGCTGCACGGCAGGCTGGCAGGGCGCAGAACTGGCGGTGCAGGGACAGCCTATGCGCACCGACCTTGCACCGGAGGCCGCAGGCCGGATGCGGGCATCCATCCTGTTCTGTGCGCCGCTGCTGGCGCGGCTTGGGCGGGTGAGCACTGTACTGCCCGGGGGCTGCCGTATCGGGGCAAGACCCATCGACCTGCATTTGCAGGGGCTGGCGCAGATGGGCGTGCGGCAGCTGCCCGCAGCGCCCGGACAGCTTACGCTGTACGCCCCGGCGGGGCTGCGGGGCGCAGAAATTTGTCTTAGTTTCCCCAGCGTGGGCGCTACCGAGACGCTGCTGCTGGCCGCCGCCACGGCGCAGGGACAGACCGTGCTGCATGGCGCTGCAAAAGAGCCGGAGATCGCGGATCTTGCCGCCTTCCTCAACGCCTGCGGCGGCTGCGTGGAGGGGGCGGGCACCGACACCATCCGGGTGCAGGGAAGGCGCTGCCTTGCGGGCTGCACCTTCATGCCGGTGGCAGACCGCATCATCGCCTCTACGCTGGCTTGCGCGGCAGCAGCGGCGGGCGGCAGGGTAGAACTGGCGGGCTGCGCACCCGGGCTGTATGCCCCGCTGCTGGAAATTCTGGAACAAATGGGCTGCACCGTAGAGCGGGCACGCGATGCTGCCGCCATTTCGCGGTTCGGGGCACTGCGTGGCGCGGGAAACGTGCACACAGCACCCTACCCGGGCCTTGCCACGGACGCCGCCCCGCTGCTGGCGGCGGTGATGCTCTACGCACAGGGGGAAAGCCGCCTGCAGGACAGGGTGTTTGAAAATCGTTTTGCCTGTGCCGAGGGCTTTGCGGCGCTGGGTGCGAACGTCCGGGTGGCAGAGCGCACGTTGTATGTGCAGCCGGGCGGGACGCTGCGCGGGGCAAAGCTGACTGCACCGGACCTGCGGGGCGGGGCGGCGCTGGCGCTTGCGGCGCTGGCTGCCCGGGGCAGCAGCCGCCTTGGCGGGGTGGAGTTTGTCCGGCGCGGATATGCAGACCTTGACCGGCTTTTGGCGGGGCTGGGCGCACAGATTTGGCAGGAAATACCCGCCCGGAGTGGGGTTGTGAAAAAAACACCCACGAAAAAGCAATTTTGTCTTGCAATCGGAGCAAAAAAATGATACGATACAGTTATATAAATATCGTATGATAATTTCTGTGCGGCATTTGCGCAGTTCCACATAAAAATCCGATGGAGGACAAAGTTATGGCATTGATGCTCGATGAAGAACTGGACGAAAACGTTACGACAATCAAGGTGATCGGTGTGGGCGGCGGCGGCGGCAACGCCGTGAACCGCATGGTGAGCGATGGCCTGCAGGGCGTGGAGTTCATCGCAATGAATACTGACCAGCAGGCACTGGCTAAGAACCATGCCTCGGTCAAGGTGCAGCTGGGTTCCAAGCTGACCAAGGGTCGCGGTGCGGGTGCAGACCCGGAAATCGGCCAGCGCGCCGCTGAAGAAAGCAAGGACGAGATCGCCAATGCCCTCAAGGGCTCCCAGATGGTCTTTATCACTGCCGGTATGGGCGGCGGCACCGGCACCGGTGCGGCACCCGTTGTGGCCGAGGTGGCACACGATCTGGGCATCCTGACCGTTGGCATCGTTACCAAGCCCTTCTCCTTTGAGGGCAAGCGCAAGATGGGTCTGGCCGAGCAGGGCATTGCCAACCTGCTGATGCACGTTGACAGCCTGATCGTCATCCCCAACGAGCGCCTGAAGATGATCAGTCAGGAAAAGATCACCCTGATGAATGCCTTCCAGGCCGCCGATAACGTGCTGCGTCAGGGCGTTGAGTCCATCTCTGCCCTGATCAACGTGCCCGCCTTCATCAACCTGGACTTCGCCGACGTGCGCTCCATCATGAAGGATGCCGGCTACGCCCACATGGGCGTGGGCAGCGCCAAGGGTGCAGGCAAGGCCGAGAACGCCGCCAAGGCTGCTATCTCCAGCCCGCTGCTGGAGACCAGCATTGCCGGTGCGCACGGCGTTATCATCAACATCACTTCCAGCCCGGACATCGGTCTGGAGGATGTGGAGACCGCCGCAGGCCTCATCACCCAGAGCGCACATCCCGATGCAAACATCATCTGGGGTACTGCCTTTGATGAGAACCTGTCCGACGAGATGCGCGTGACCGTTGTGGCCACCGGCTTTGACAACAAGAGCGCCAGCGACCTGCGCAACAGCATCAACAACGCCATGGGCGGTGCACAGTCTGTGCCGTCTGCGGTGTTCAGCAGCGATACCGGCGCAAGCGCAGCCCCGGCATCCAATGCCGCCCCGGCTGCTGCTCCGGCTGAAAAGAAGGCCGTGGAAGAGGAAAGCAGCGACAATCGTTACTACGACGAGCTGCTGGCTATTCTGAACAAGCGGAAGTAATTACAGGCTACAATGGGGCTGGCAGCTGCGCCCATGCGGTCAGCGAAAGCCCCGTGCAAGGTGTGCATGGGAGGGCATCATGGTGCAGACAGAGCGGGAGACCGGTGCCCTGCGCGGACAATTTGCCCGGCAGGCCGCTGTACAGGCATCTGCCGCAGCACAGGCAGAGCAGCTGAGCCGCAAGCTGGCTGCGGCACGCGCCGAGGTGCGCCGGTATCAGACCCGGATGTTCGCCTTTGAGCGCACCCTGCTTGCCCTCAAGCACGATAATGCAGAGCTGGAAGCCGCCTGTGAGCAGGCGTGGGAGCAGCTGGAACAGGCCAATGCCCGGGCAGAAAAGGCCGAAGCCGCCTGCCGCAGAGCCGAGGCTGCTCTTGCCGCCATGCAGCAGACCGCCCCGGAAACACCTGCGCAGCCGGATACAGCCCCCGAGGCTGTGCCGCAGTGCGAGGCTGCACCGGAACAGCCTGCACCGGAAACGGAAGAAAGCCTCTGCGCCCCGGAACAGGCACTGCCCCCGGAGCCTGCACAGCCTGCATGGCAGCCGGAGACCCGGCTGGAACAGATGGCTGCGGAGCTGATGGGCTGGTTCGATGCCATGATGCCCCAAGAATGAATCTTAAAAGGACTGCTGCGTGTTTTGCGCAGCAGTCCTTTTTCTTTCTGCGTGGGACGATTTGAAATGCGCTCCGCTTTGCTCTGCGCATCATCAGCGGAAATAAGGTTTATATTTCGCGGTTGCCGCGCTCTGCGGAGCGCGGCAACCGCATTTTCACAGGAAGGGCTGTAACGACAAACGGCTTGCTTTCGAACAACGTTTGCAAAGGGTACTGTAAAAATTGGATTGCATTTATACAACCGGGAATGAAAACGTTTGCAGAAAATACCGGAAAAGGCAGAAATGTTGCACGCAGCCTTGCATTTTGCTGTAAAATCCAGTAAAGTATAAATGAATGTAAAAAAAGCGGATGCCGGGGAAAGCCCGCTGTATCCGGTCAGTGCAAGCAGCGTACCCGGAACAAAGCCGGAGCAGATGGATGCGCCGCAAAAGGAGAAACATGGCCATGAACGAGAAACCGAAGATCCTGATCGCGGATGATTCCGAGATCAACCGTGCCCTGCTCAAGGAGATACTGGGCGATGGCTATGACTATCTGGAGGCGGAGGATGGCGCAGCGGCAGTGGAACTGATGCGGCAGCGCACGGATATCTCCCTGCTGCTGCTGGACCTGATGATGCCGGGCATGGATGGCTTTGACGTGCTGCGGGTGATGAAGTATCACACATGGCTGGACGAGATCCCGGTCATCGTCATTTCGGCGGCAGAGGATACCGCCAACATTGAGCGTGCCTATGATCTGGGTGTGGCAGACTATATCCGCCGCCCCTTCGAGCGGATTATGATCCTGCGCCGGGTGAAGAATATCCTCATGCTGTACGCCAAGCAAAAGCGGCTCACCCGCCTTGTTACCGATCAGGTGTACGAAAAAGAGCACAACAGCGTGCTGATGATCAGCATCCTGAGCCATGTGGTGGAGTTCCGCAACAGCGAAAGCGGGCTGCATGTCCTGCACATCCGCACCCTGACCGACCTGCTTTTGCATCAGCTGGTGCAAAAGACTGATCGTTATCAGCTGGACGAAAGCGATATCGCCCTCATCAGCACCGCTTCGGCGCTGCATGATATCGGCAAGATCGTCATCCCGGAGGAGATCCTGAACAAGCCCGGCCGCCTGACTGCCGAGGAGTTTGCCATTATCAAGAACCATACCGTGGCGGGCGCACAGATGTTGCAGGATCTGGGACAGGCGATTGCGCGGGACGAGCCGCTTTTGCAGGTGGCGCACGCCATCTGTCGCTGGCACCACGAGCGCTGGGACGGCAATGGCTACCCCGACCGGCTGAAAGGGGATGAGATTCCCATTGCGGCGCAGGTGGTGGCACTGGCGGACGTGTACGACGCCCTGACCAGCGAGCGCTGCTATAAGCACGCCTACGACCACGACACCGCGCTGCGCATGATCCTGAACGGCGAGTGCGGCGCGTTCAACCCGCTGCTGCTGGACTGCCTGCGAGAGTCCTCGGAACAGCTGCGCACCGAGCTGACCCGCTCGGAGTGGGACAGGGGCTTCCGGCAGGAGACCCACCGCCTTTCCGAGGAGATTTTGCACCGGGAGGCGCTGCCCCGGGAGAACCACTCCCAGCTGCTGCTGGAGCAGGAAAAGGAACGCACGGATTTCTACGCCGCCCAGTGCGGCGGCATCCGGTTCGACTACGACCTGCTGGCTGGCAGCGTGACCGTGTATGACTACCATGCCGAGCCCTTGCAGCAAAAAACGGTAACCGATTTTGCGCAGGGCAAGGGACTTGGCTTTTTGAACGAGCAGGATCGGCGCAAGCTTTCCAAGGCCATCAGCCGCGCCACGCCGGAAGCGCCGGACGTGGTGCTGCCGGTCATGGTGCAGCGAGATGGGAAGCCGCACCTGCACCGGATGGCGCTGCATACCATCTGGAGCGGTGCCGGGGTGCGCCGCTGCGTGAACGTGCTGGGGCACCTCACCGATGAACAGCACCGCGTGGAGCATCAGGCAGAGCTGCTGACCGCCATCGACCCGGAGGAAGATCCCGCCCGGTTCCTACGGCGGCTGCAGGGCATCTTTGATGTGGTGCGTCTGGTAGACCCGGAGCACCGCAAGGTGCTTGCGCTGGACAGTGACGGCATCCTGACCGAAAAGCCCGGCAATTGCCACATGGTATGGAACAAGGATACCCGGTGCGAAAACTGCATTTCCGCCAAGGCCTATGCCCGCAAGACCATCCTGAATAAGATCGAGTTCAAGGACGAGGAAGCCTATTTTGTCATTTCCAAGTATATCGAGGTAGGCGGCAGGGGCTGTATGCTGGAACTGGTCACCCGGCTGACGGATGGCCGCTGGCTGGATATGGGCGGCCACCGGCTGCTGCTGGACCGCTGCAACGGCATGGAGCGCAGCGCCTTCGTAGACCCCCTGACCGGAGCCTACACCCGCCGCTATTTTGATAAGTTCCTTGCCGGGGGCGAGATGCACGGCGGTGTGGCGATGATCGATGTGAACCAGTTCAAGTCGGTCAACGACAGCTTTGGACATCTGGTGGGAGACGAAGCATTGCAGACCGTGGCCGCAGCCATGCAGAGCTGTCTGCGTCAGACTGATATCCTGATCCGCTATGGCGGCGATGAATTTCTGCTGCTGATGCCCCAGAACTGCCCTGACGGCGTAGAAAGCGTCATCCGACGAGTGCAGAACGCTGTGCAGGCAGCGCGGGTGCCCAGCCACCCGGAGCTCCGGCTTTCGGTAAGCATTGGCGGCGTGTGCAATGTGCAGCCCTTGACCGAGGCCATCCGGCAGGCCGATGCCCGGATGTATTGCAATAAAGAAAACGGTGAGCCGGTGTTATAACCGCAGCTGACAACAAAAAAAGAGACAGGCGACCTTTCCGGGAAGCCTGTCTCCTCTTTTTTTCAAAGAAATCTTTTATTTCCGCTGCCGGGCGGCGATCTGTGCGGCAGTGGGCGGGATATCGCCCTGCGCGGCCTTTTCCAGCTGGCTCAGGCGGCGGTCCAGATCGGTGAGCCGCTGCGAGACGATGTCCGGCAGATCCTGCTGGTCCAGATCGTCGGCGGGGTTCACCGCCTTGTTGTTGATACGCACTACCTCGGCGGGTACGCCCACGGCGGTGCAGTTAGCGGGCAGGTTGCGCAGCACCACGCTGCCCGCACCGATGCGGGCGTTATCCCCGATGAACACCGGGCCCAGCACCTTGGTGCCCGCGCCGATAAGCACGTTGTTGCCCAAGGTGGGGTGGCGTTTGCCGGTATCCTTGCCGGTACCGCCCAGCGTTACCCCGTGGTAGATGGTGCAGTTATCCCCGATCTCGCAGGTCTCGCCGAACACGATGCCCATGCCGTGGTCGATAAACAGACACTTGCCGATGGTGGCACCCGGGTGGATCTCGATGCCGGTGCGGTGGCGGCCATGCTGGCTGACCCATCGTGCCAGAAAAAAGTGCTTGTGCTGGTACAGCCAGTGCGCAATGCGGTGGTACACCAGAATGTGGAATCCCGGGTACAGCAGCATTACCTCCAGCACGCTGCGTGCGGCGGGGTCCTTGCGCTGGATGTTCCGCGCGTCCTCAAGTAAACCCATGCGGAAAACCTCTCTTTCCCATAAACACCCGCCCACGCGGCGGGGCTCTCCCTTTTACCGTATTATAATAGCACAGCAGGAGACGAAAGTACAGTGCTGCACTAGGGATTGTGGAACAAAATGGCAGTTATTTTGCCGCGTGACTCGGGTTTTGGGTAGAGTGTCCAAAATTCGGCGAGAGATACCAGAAACCTTTTAGCACCTGTTTTTGCGCACAGCCATTGACACATTTTGCGGTTCTATGATAAAATAATACGAATGAAAACGCAACCATCAAGAAAAGGAGAAACACCATGCTGTGCAGCGCCCAGAACCCGAAACTGAACAAGCAGTTCGCGTCCGGTTTTGCCGTGGCTTCGTTGTTTCCTTTTTTTGCGCAATGAGCTTTTCCCTTTGCGGGGAAAAGTTTTTTTTTGCCCGTTTTCGGGCGCCTGACACACAAAAATATCATTACAGGAGGGAACCGCGATGCTGCTGACAAACGCTGTGAACACCGAGGGACGGCCGCTCGAGATCTATGTAAAGGATGGCAAAATCGCTGCCGTAGGGCAGGATCTTTCCGCCCTTGCCGCCGAGAACGAGACGGTGGTGGATGCCGGTGGGCTGACTGTGCTGCCCGCATTTGTGGATCTGCACTGCCACTGGCGCACCCCGGGCTTTGAGTACAAGGAGGACATCGAGACCGGCAGCCGCGCCGCTGCCGCCGGCGGCTACACCTTTGTAAACCTGATGCCCAACACCAAGCCCGTCTGCTCCTCTGCCGCACAGGCCATGATGGTGGAGCAGAAAGCTGCCGAGGTGGGGCTGTGCGATGCAAACCAGACCGTCTCCATCACCGAGAACTTTGATGGCGTGAGCATCGACCACCTCAAGACCCTGCCCGCCAGCGTGAAGTTCATTACTGAGGACGGCCACGGCGTGCAGGACAACGCCACCATGGCACGGGCTTTTGCCATCTGCACCCAGAAGGACATCACGGTCATGAGCCACGCTGAGGATATGGAGATCAGCCCGTGGGACTACCGTCTGGCCGAGGATATCGAGACGGTGCGCAACTGCTGGCTGAGCGAGTACTACCAGACCCGGCTGCACATGTGCCATGTGTCCACCCGGGGTGCGCTGGACGCCATCCGCATGGCAAAGCTGCGGGGCGCACCCGTCACCTGTGAGGTGACCCCCCACCACCTGTGGTTCACCAACGACACCTGCGACTACCGGGTCAACCCGCCCATCCGCACCGCCGACGATGTGGAGGCGCTGGTGGAGGGCATCCGTACCGGCATCGTGGACGCCATTGCCACCGACCACGCACCTCACTCTGAGGAAGATAAGCTGAAGGGCATGGCCGGTATGGTGGGCAGCGAGACCGCCTTCGGCGTGTGCTACACTAAGCTGTGCAAGCAGGAGGGTCTGCCGCTGGAGCTGCTGGTGCACCTGATGAGCACCCGCCCCGCCGAGATCCTGGGTCTTGCCAAGGGTCAGCTGGAGCCGGGCTTCGATGCCGACTTTGTGCTGGTGGATCTGGACACCCCCTATACGGTGGAAAAGGAAAAGCTGCACTCCAAGAGCCACAACACCCCCTTTGACGGTGCACAGCTCTACGGCAAGGTGTTTGCCACCATCAAGGCCGGTAAGATCACCTATCAGGCTGAGGAGTAAAAAACGAAACCCTCTCTGAAGTTCCCCGAGGGGGGGAGCTTCAGAGAGTACGGAAAGCAGTTTGCATATCACGAAAAGAAACAGTTGCCCTCAAGAGAAAAAGCTCCCCCCTCGGGGGAGCTGGCGCGCAAGCGCCTGAGAGGATTCTACAATACGACTTACAGGAGGACACCCAAATGACGAACATGGACAAACTGTACGAAGCTGTGGAAGCCCGCGGCCCGGTGTGCGTGGGTCTGGACACCGATTTCAGCTACCTGCCTGCCGATTTTGTGGACAGCACCCTGACCAAGGGCGAGAACATCGTGCGCTTCAACAAGAAGCTCATTGATGCCACCAAGGCTGTGGCCGGCTGCTACAAGGTGCAGATCGCTTACTATGAGTCGCTGGGCATGGAGGGCATGAAGGCCTACGCCGACACCCTGAAGGCTGTGCGCGAGGCCGGTGTGCCGGTGATCGCGGACATCAAGCGCGGCGATATCGCCAAGACCGCCGAGATGTACGCCATGGGTCACTTCACCGGCGATTTTGAGAGCGATTTCGTTACGCTGGCACCCTACATGGGTCTGGACTCCATCAGCCCCTATCTGCCCTATGCTGAAAAGCAGGGCAAGGGTATGTTCGTGCTTTGCCGCACCTCCAACGGCGGTGCCAAGGACTTTGAGTACGAGAAGCTGGCTGACGGCCGCCACGTCTACGATCTGGTGGGCGACAAGCTGAACGCGCTGGGCAAGGACTACATGGGCGAGCACGGCTACTCCTCCATCGGTCTGGTCATCGGCGGTACCCACATCGAGGAAGCCACCGAGATCCGTGCAAAGTATCAGGACAGCTTCTTCCTGATCCCCGGCTACGGCGCACAGGGCGGCAAGGCCGAGGATATTGCCCAGTACCTGACCAAGGGCAACGGAGGCGTGGTCAACTCCAGCCGCGGCATCCTGCTGGCTTACAAAAAGCAGCCGGGCACTGCCTTTGACGAGGCCGCTTACAACGAGTGTGTGAACATGAAGGAGGCCATTGCTCATGCGTGCAGCCTGCTGTGAAGCCACCGTCCTGCGCAATGAGGTCATTGCCCCGGACATCCGCCTGCTGACCGTGGTGTGGCCGGACCGTGACCACGCCCCCCACGCAGGCCAGTTCTTCACCCTGCGCTCCTGGGGCGCAGACGAGGCCCCCTTCCTGTCCCGTCCCATCAGCGTGCACCGCTGGAACCCGGACAGCAGCACCATCGAGTTTTTGTATCAGGTGGTGGGCGAGGGCACCGAAAAGCTGGCACAGCTCAAGCAGCAGGATACCTTCCAGCTTACCGGCCCCATGGGCAACGGCTTTGATGTGCCGGACATCCTGAGCAAGTACAAAAAGATCGCCGTGGTGGGCGGCGGCATCGGCACTGCGCCCATGTTCCAGCTCACCCGCGAGCTGGCCGCTGCCGGGGCAAAGCCGGATGTGTTCTTTGGCTTCCGCGACACCCCCTACTGCATGGAGGAGTACCGCAGCATCGCAAACCTCGTCAAGGTGTCCACCGACACCGGTGCGGTGGGCTTCCACGGCTTTGTCACCCAGCTGTACGACCCCGCCGATTACGACGTGGTGCTGGTGTGCGGCCCCACCGTGATGATGAAGAACGCCGCCCGCCTGTGTGCGGAAAAAGGCACCCCCTGCTTTGTGAGTATGGAAAAGAAGATGGCCTGCGGCATTGGTGCCTGCCTTGGCTGCACCTGCGAGACCAAGGGCGGCGAGGGCAAGAGCGTGTGCAAGAACGGCCCTGTATTTGACGCAACGGAGGTGTTCTTCTGATGGCAGACCTGAAAACCAACCTGCTGGGCTTTGTGATGAACAGCCCGGTCATCGGCGCATCCGGCACCGTGGGCTACGGTGTGGAGTACGAGGAACTGGCCGATTTTGCTAAAATCGGCGGCATCTCCGGCAAGGGCCTTACCCTGCACGGCCAGTACGGCAACAAGGGCGAGCGCCTGTGGGAGACCCCCTCCGGCCTCATCAACAGCATCGGCCTGCAGAACCCCGGCGTGCAGCACTTTATTGACGTGGAGCTGCCCGAGATGCTGGAACTGAAGCAGAAGTACGGCACGGTGGCCATTGCAAACCTTGGCGGCCACAGCGAGGAAGAATATGTGGAAGGCGCTGCGATGCTGAGCGAAAGCGCAGTGGACATCGTGGAGCTGAACATCTCCTGCCCCAACGTCAAGGTGGGCGGTATGGCTTACGGCGTGAAAGCCGAAGCCGCCGGTGAGGTGGTGCGCATGGTGCGCGCTGCCTGCAAAAAGCCCCTGATGGTCAAGCTGAGCCCGCAGGCTGAGAGCATCCCCGAGATGTGCAAGGCTGTGGAGGCTGCCGGTGCGGACGCCATCAGCCTGACCAACACCTTCCAGGCCTGCGCCATTGATCTGGAAAAGCGCCGCCCGGTGTTCAACAACATCTTTGCCGGTCTGTCCGGCCCGGCGGTGCGCCCCATCGCCCTGCGCATGGTATGGCAGGCCGTGGGTGCGGTGAACATCCCGGTGGTGGGTCTGGGCGGCATTGCCACCGGCCGTGACGCACTGGAGTTCATCATGGCAGGTGCCACGGCAGTGCAGGTGGGTGCCGCAAACTTTGCAAACCCCCGCGCCATGGAGACCATTGCGGACGAGATGGCAGCATGGATGGACAAGAACGGTGTGAAAACGCTGGACGAGATCCGCGGCTGCGCCCGTCATGCAGAATAAAAACTGATATATCCAAAAAATATCTACAATTATGCGCATAAAATAAAACTTAACGCATAAATTTGCAAATGCCGTAAAAGCGTGGTACAATACCACCCAAAGGAATATACACCACTGAAAAGAGAGGGAGAAGTACAATGAGTGAAGCACTTGAAATTCTGAAGAGCTGTGACGCATTTCTGGAGGGTCACTTCCTGCTGTCCTCCGGCCGGCACTCCGGCGCATACTGCCAGATGGCTTATCTGCAGCAGTACCCGGACCGCTGCGCCGAGGT
>OJOP01000986.1_pt1 | contig 15038 bp, 16 predicted proteins | sample 1598161 | NCBI WGS metagenome assembly OJOP01 (sample SAMN01915206, study PRJEB22387) | human gut metagenome | isolation source: stool | host: Homo sapiens | place: USA | reverse complement strand
CCATAATCTGACCGACTTTCAGATAGTCACGACCCATGCGGCTCATGTCCTTGATGCACAAATACTCCACATTCCCGGCTTCAACCTCTTTCATCATTGCTAAAAATCCGGGACGGTCAAAGCAAGTGCCGCTAATGCCATCGTCCGTGAAATGGACAATGTTCGTAAAGCCCTGCCGTGCGGCAAATTCCTCCAACATTGCTTTTTGATCCAAAATTTGTAAAGGGTATACTCTTCTTGAAAATACAATTTCAAAATCATTATATGAATGAGTCAGTCCTCTTCCGGGTCTGACTCTTTTTTCTTAAAGACTTATACAATCTTAGTTTCGATTGCAGGACCCTTTTCCCCACTTAATACTTTAAGCGGTATTATGGCCTTGCAAGAAAGAAATGAGGTGAACAATTATGAGCATTACAAATGCGGCGAGAAGATTTGAACAGAGATTTGACGCAAAAGCGGAGCGCTTTATTTGGCATCATCCGCTACTTGGCTTCATCTCCATCTTTGTTGGAATGCCATTACTGGTTTTGGCGTGTGTCTGTATCAGTACGATCGTTATCGCCTTTCCTATGGCATGGCTTTTTGGTTAGTTGTAATCTTTATTTCATCTTTAAACGCACAAAAGATGACTAATGCCATTTTTAGAGGAAAGGTTTTATGATATTGGGGACAGCAAAAAAGGAGGAGGAATCTTATGCAAATGCTAATTGCACTCATCGGTGTATGTGCGGCAGCAATGCTGCTGTGGTATGTCTATATTTTAATGAAGGGAGATGATCAGGCATGAGCACCATGATTCAGTATGTTTTATACCTTGCCATTCTGGTTGTTTTGGCAATTCCGCTTGGCGCATACATAAAAAACGTCATGAGTGGCGAGAAAACTTTTTTGTCCAAAGTTCTGACACCGTGCGAAAACCTGATTTACAAGGTTATGCGTGTAGACAGAGAAGAACAGATGACATGGAAAAAATATGCGGTAAGTGTAATGATTTTTTCCGGTATCGGGCTTGTTTTTCTGTTCCTGCTTCAACTTCTGCAGGGAGTTCTTCCCGGAAACCCGCAGAATCTTTCCGGCGTGAAATGGGATTTGGCATTTAACACTTCTGCAAGTTTCATTACCAATACAAACTGGCAGGCATATTCCGGTGAATCCACATTGAGTTATCTCACTCAGGCTTTAGGTCTGACTGTTCAGAACTTTGTTTCCGCAGCCACAGGTATCGCCGTTCTATTTGCATTGATCCGTGGCTTTATCAAGGTGAAATCCGCCGGGTTGGGAAGCTTTTGGGTGGACTTGACCCGCATTGTGGTTCACATCCTACTCCCGCTGAATCTGGTCATTTCTCTGTTGCTGGTAGGCGGCGGCGTGATTCAGAACCTGAAAAGTGCAGAAACAGTATCCCTTGTAGAACCGATTGCCGTCAGTGTAGAAGGTGAAATCCTTGAGGATGCGGTAATTGACTTAGACACCGAAACCGTCACTGTAGATGGCGAAATCGTTTCGGATGCACAGATCGTCACCGAGCAGTTCGTACCGATGGGACCTGCGGCCAGCCAGGTCGCAATCAAACAGACCGGCACCAACGGCGGCGGTTATATGGGCGTCAACTCCGCACATCCTTTGGAAAATCCCAATGCCTTTACCAATCTGATCGAAATGATTTCCATTCTGCTGATTCCGGCGGCACTGTGTTTCACATTCGGTTCTGCGGTAAAGAACAAGAAGCAGGGTATTGCAATCTTTATGGCAATGTTTCTCTGCCTGGTTATTGCCTTGGGCTGCATCGCCGTCACTGAACAGGCTGGCACATCCCAGCTTGCACAAAACGGCGCAGTCAATATGTCAATGGCAGAACAGGCGGGCGGCAATATGGAGGGTAAGGAGACTCGCTTCGGCATTGCAGCTTCCTCTACCTGGGCAGCCTTCACCACAGCAGCTTCTAACGGCTCTGTAAACTCCATGCATGACAGCTACACGCCTCTTGCCGGTATGGTGACTATGCTGCTGATGCAGCTCGGCGAGGTTATTTTCGGCGGCGTGGGCTGCGGACTTTACGGTATGCTTGCTTTTGCCATTCTGGCGGTGTTTATTGCCGGTCTGATGGTAGGCCGCACTCCGGAATTCCTTGGCAAGAAAATTGAGCCTTATGAGATGAAATGGTCGGTACTGGTTTGCCTTGCAACACCCATTGCAATTCTGGTCGGCAGCGGCCTTGCCGCTGTAGTACCCTCTGTCATGGATAGCCTGCATAACGGCGGTGCCCACGGTTTCTCTGAAATGCTGTATGCCTACTCATCCTGTGGCGGCAATAACGGCTCTGCCTTTGCCGGTTTCAATGCGAATACCGTATTTCTGAATGTAAGCCTGGGGCTGATGATGCTCTTTGCCCGGTTTCTGCCCATCATCGGCACACTTGCAATCGCAGGCAGCCTGGCTGGGAAAAAGAAAATTGCCACGACTGCGGGCACCTTGTCTACCACAAATGGAATGTTTGTTTTCCTGCTGATTGTTGTGGTATTGCTGATCGGTGCGCTGAGCTTCTTCCCGGCGCTTGCCCTTGGTCCGCTTGCTGAGTTCTTTGGCAGCATTGCGTAAAGGAGGTTTACAGATATGCGTACAAAACAGAAAAGCGCTTTTGCCGACCGGAAAATGCTCGGCAGGGCAATGAAAGATTCTTTTGTGAAATTAAGTCCGAAAACACAGGCAAAAAACCCGGTCATGTTTCTGGTTTTTGTGTCTGCGATCTTGACCAGTATCCTTTGGGTGGTATCCCTGTTCGGGTTAAAAGACGCTCCAAGCGGATATACACTGGCGATTGCCATTATACTTTGGTTTACCGTGCTATTTGCCAACTTTGCCGAGGCCATTGCAGAAGGCCGTGGTAAAGCACAGGCAGATTCTCTCCGGGCATCCCGAAAAGATGTGGACGCACATAAAATTCCCTCCGTATCGCAGAAGGACAGCGTGACTGTGGTTCCATCCGCCCTGCTGAAAAAGGGGGAACTGGTGATTGTCAAAGCCGGAGAGCAGATTCCGGCAGACGGTGAAGTCATAGAAGGTGCGGCATCTGTGGATGAAAGCGCCATCACCGGCGAATCCGCTCCCGTAATTCGTGAGGCAGGCGGCGACCGCAGCGCTGTAACCGGCGGCACCACTGTACTGTCGGACTGGATTGTTGTCAGAGTGACCAACGAAGCCGGAGAAAGCTTTCTCGACAAGATGATTGCGATGGTAGAAGGTGCTGCCCGGAAGAAGACGCCCAACGAAATTGCTTTGCAGATTTTTCTGGTAGCCTTGTCCATTATCTTTATCTTGGTGACAGTCTCCCTCTACACTTATTCCATTTTTTCTGCAAAGCTGGCGGGAATTGAGAATCCCACCTCTGTAACAACTCTGGTAGCGCTGTTGGTGTGCCTTGCGCCTACTACCATTGGTGCCTTGCTTTCTGCCATCGGTATTGCCGGTATGTCCAGACTGAACCAGGCAAATGTTCTGGCCATGAGTGGACGTGCCATTGAAGCCGCCGGTGATGTAGACATTCTGATGCTTGACAAAACCGGAACAATCACCCTGGGCAATCGACAGGCATCGGAGTTCATTCCGGTAGATGGTGTTGATATTCAGGAACTGGCGGACGCCGCTCAGCTTTCTTCTCTGGCCGATGAAACCCCCGAGGGCAGAAGCGTTGTTGTGCTGGCAAAGGAGCAGTTTGGAATTCGTGGCAGAAGCCTTCAGGACAAGAATATGCACTTTGTCCCATTTACTGCCGTGACTCGTATGAGCGGCGTCGACTTTGACGGCAACGAAATCCGAAAAGGCGCAGCAGATGCCATGCAGAGTTATGTGACCCATGCAGGCGGAATGTATTCTCCAGACTGTGATCGAGTTGTCAAGTCTATTGCGTCCAAGGGCGGCACACCTCTGGTTGTGGCTAAGAACCACAAGATTCTCGGCGTTATCTATTTGAAGGATATTATCAAGCAGGGTGTGAAGGAGAAATTCTCAGATCTGCGGAAAATGGGCATCAAGACCATTATGATCACCGGCGACAATCCGATTACTGCTGCGGCCATTGCTGCCGAGGCCGGTGTGGATGACTTCCTTGCGGAAGCAACGCCGGAAGGAAAGCTGGCAATGATTCGTGATTTTCAGGCCAAGGGTCATTTGGTCGCCATGACAGGCGACGGCACCAACGACGCTCCGGCTTTGGCACAAGCAGATGTTGCAGTTGCCATGAACAGCGGCACACAAGCAGCAAAAGAAGCAGGTAACATGGTGGATTTGGACTCTTCACCCACAAAACTGATCGACATTGTTCGCATCGGCAAACAGCTTTTGATGACACGAGGCAGCCTGACTACCTTCTCCATTGCCAACGATGTGGCAAAATACTTTGCCATTATTCCGGCGCTGTTTATGGGACTTTATCCGGGACTGTCTGCTCTGAATATTATGGGGCTGCATTCCCCGCAAAGCGCTGTCCTCTCTGCGATTATTTATAATGCACTCATCATTATTGCGCTCATTCCGTTGGCGCTAAAAGGTGTGAAATATCGTGAAGTTGCTGCTGGAAAGCTGCTGTCACGGAACCTGCTTGTTTATGGTTTGGGCGGTCTGGCGGCTCCCTTTATCTTTGTGAAACTGATTGATGTTCTGCTGGTGTTCACCGGCCTGGTATAAGGAGGGGATATATCATGAAAACCATAAAAAGTGTATTACCAAAGGCAGGTATAATCTTTTTAATCTTTACTCTGCTGTGCGGCGTGATCTATACGGGTGTTGTCACAGGAATTGCTCAGCTTATTTTCTCGGATAATGCCAATGGAAGTATCATTGAAGTAGATGGGAAAAAATATGGCTGTGAATTACTTGGGCAGCAATATACAGATGAAGCCCATATGTGGGGGCGCATTATGAATATTGATGTTTCAACCTATACGGATGAAAACGGAAAGGCACTGATGTATGCCGCCCCATCTAACATCTCTCCGGCAAGTGAGGAATATGCACAGCTTGTGGCAGAGCGGGTGGAAAAGCTCCGGGCTGCCGACCCGGATATGGATAAAACAGCTGTTCCGGTGGATCTTGTTACTTGTTCCGGCAGTGGGCTTGATCCCCATATTTCCCCGGCGGCAGCGGAGTATCAGGTAGCACGCATTGCAAAGGCAAATGATATGACCGAAGATGAAGTGCGTGAGATCATCCAAAACTGCACCGACGGACGATTCCTTGGCATCTTTGGTGAAGAGACCGTCAATGTGCTGGAAGTCAATCTGATGCTGGACGGTATTCTGGAGGGGTGAAATGAACATAGCTAAAATCATGATTCCCAAAATCTCCACTGTATTTCTTCTTGAAAAGGATACGATTCGTCAGGGATTGGAACGGTTTATGGTACATGGCTATACCGCTGTCCCGGTACTGAATGATCAGGAACAGTATATTGGAAGCGTGACGGAGGGAGATTTCCTCCGCCACCTTCTTGTTTGCCAGACAACAGACTTGAAAGTACAGGAGGGATACCGACTTGGCAGCATTGTTCGCAGAGATTTTTGCCCTGCGTTACAAATAGATGCAGATTTCGAGCAGGTTGTAACTTCAATGCTGAATCAGAATTTTGTTCCCATCGTTGATGGCCGGAATGCTCTATGCGGGATTCTGACAAGGAAACGGCTGATTGAATTTCTGGCACAAGCTCGTGATAAAAAAGAATAAGTCCTGCATCTTTAGACGGCCTTAATACAGATACGCATTTTCTTTTACCTTGTGATGGAATATGCTGACTTGCCCATTGAGCCGATTACCCAGAATCAAATCACGCAAAAAGCACTATGGAGGAATTCTAAAAAATCACCCGTCATCGATTTTTTCATTGGATGCCTGAACAAATTTGCCGTGGATCAGTCGCAGATATAGGTTTTGACGTTGTGTGTTATAATATTGAAAAAGGGAATCGCTTTTACTTGAGTGACAGATAGGAGGGTTAAAATGGAACTGCTAAGACAAGATCCGGATCAGCTTCTTCGTGCGATCCGTAACGATGCATCCACTAAGAAAAGCGGAAAACTCAAAATCTTTTTCGGTTATGCCGCAGGTGTCGGAAAGACCTATGCCATGCTTCAGGCGGCTCATCAGGCTAAGGAGCGTGGCATCGATGTGGTTGCTGGATACATAGAACCCCATGCCCGACCCCAGACGATGGCACTTCTGGACGGCTTGGAGCAGCTTCCTGTGAAACAAGTTGCTTACGAAGGAATGACCCTTCGTGAATTTGATATTGATGCTGCGCTCAAGCGAAATCCCCAGCTCATACTGGTGGATGAGTTTGCCCATACCAACGCCGAAGGCAGTCGGCACACGAAGCGGTATCAGGATGTTCAGGAACTGCTAAATACTGGAATTGATGTCTATACGACTGTAAATGTCCAACATATCGAGAGTCTCAACGATACAGTAGCCTCTATCACCGGAATTCTTGTGCGGGAGCGCATTCCGGATTCCACCTTTGATCAAGCAGATCAGGTAGAACTGGTGGATATTGAGCCTGCGGAGTTGCTGGAACGACTGGCAAGTGGAAATGTGTACCGGGAAGATCAGGCGCAGCGGGCAACAGTTAATTTCTTCACGCTGGAAAATCTCACCGCATTGCGGGAAATCGCCCTCCGTCGGTGCGCTGACCGGGTGAACTTGCTGACGGAAAGCGCCAGAGTACAGAGCCGAGGCGATTACCATACAGACGAGCGCATTCTGGCATGTCTTTCCTCGTCGCCATCCAACGCAAAAATCATTCGGACAGCTGCAAGGATGGCAAGAGCCTTTCGGGGAACATTTACCGCTCTTTATGTGGAAACGCCAAATACAGCGGCGATGAGTGACGATGATAAAAAGCGTTTGCAGGATAATAAGCGTCTGGCCCAGCAACTTGGCGCTGCGATTGAGACAAGTTATGGCGATGACGTGCCTTATCAGATTGCGGAATTTGCCCGTCTTTCCGGCATCTCGAAAATCGTAATTGGACGAAGTACCATTGCACGAAAGAATATTTTCAGCAAGCCCACCTTGACGGAACGCCTGATTTCCAGCGCACCTAATCTGGATATTCATGTGATACCGGATGCCAGCACAGCAACCAGCTATCAGGAAAAAAAGAGTAAGGCGCAGGTAGATGCGATGCCCCTGCGTGATGTTCTGAAGAGTATCGTCGTATTGCTGGTAGCTACACTAATTGGCTGTGGCTTTGGCGCTCTTGGGTTCACGGAGAGTAATATTATCGCAGTTTACATATTAGGCGTACTTGTGACCGCTGTAATCACAACCAACCGACTGTGCGGGATTCTGACCTCGGTTGTCAGTGTGCTGGTTTTCAATTTCTTTTTTACCACTCCGAGACTGACATTCCATTTTGACGATCCGAACTATATTGTTACCTTTACCATTATGTTTATAGTAACACTGCTTTCCGGATCTCTCGCTACCCGGCTGAAAGAAAATGCGAAACAATCTGCCCATACAGCTTACCGTACAAAGATTCTTTTTGAAACCAACCAGCTTCTGCAAAAAGAGCAGGATGAGAATGCGGTAATCACCGCTACAGCAGGGCAGCTCATGAAGCTGCTGAAAAAAGATATTGTCGTCTACCTGTCTGATGGTAAAGAACTTGCCACCCCTAACGTTTTTCGTGCTGTTAATAGCATTCAGGAAGATTTAATTTCTGAGAACGAGAAAGCAGTCGCCGATTGGGTCTTCCGAAACAATAAACACGCCGGTGCCACAACAGATACATTATCCAGTGCAAAGTGTTTATACCTTGCGATTCGGGTCAACCAGCATGTATATGGAGTGGCTGGTATTGCGGTGAACGGTATTCCGCTGGACTCTTTCGAAAACAGCGTACTCCTCTCTATTCTGGGCGAGTGCGCTTTGGCACTTGAAAACATCAAAAATGCCAAGGAGAAGGAGGAAGCGGCTGTCCTGGCACAAAATGAACAACTTCGTGCCAACCTGCTGCGGGCAATCTCTCATGATCTTCGAACCCCTTTGACAGCGATTTCCGGCAGCGCAGACAATTTGCTTGCAAATTATAAAAAAATGGACGATGCACTACGGGAGCAGACCTTTACTGATATTTATGACGATTCCATGTGGCTAATCAATCTGGTTGAAAATTTGTTAGCAGTCACACGAATTGAGGGCGGACAGGTCAATCTAACTCAGAGTATCGAACTCATGGATGAGGTCGTTTCTGAAGCACTGAAGCACATCAACAGAAAGAGTAAAGAACACACCATTCGTGTGACCAGCGGTAAAGACTTTATCCTTGCCCACATTGATGCGAAGCTGATCGTTCAGGTGATTATCAATTTGGTTGACAACGCCATCAAATATACCCCTGTCGGTTCAGTAATTGAAATACATACCGATCAAAAAGAGCAATGGGTCACGGTTTCCGTTTCCGACAACGGCCCTGGGATTCCCGATGAGCAGAAATCCCGTATTTTCGATATGTTTTATAGTGGGGCCAATAAAGTGGTCGACAGCCGCAGAAGCCTTGGATTGGGGCTGTCCCTCTGTAAGTCCATTGTGACCGCCCACGGCGGCACAATTTCCGTATCAGACAATCAGCCAAATGGCACTGTGTTCACATTTACATTACCTGCAGGGGAGGTAGAACTTCATGAATAAACCTTTGATATTAGTGGTTGAGGATGACCCGTCTGTACGAAATCTCATTACAACCACTTTAAAAACAAATGATTATCGTTATGTGGTAGCACCTAATGGCTCGGCAGCCATTATGGAGACCACATCGCACAATCCTGAAATCATCTTGCTGGATTTGGGCTTGCCGGATATGGATGGCGTTCAAGTCATTCAGACGGTACGCTCCTGGTCCAATGCCCCCATCATTGTAATTAGCGCCAGAAGTGAAGATGATGACAAGATTCATGCATTGGATGCCGGAGCTGACGATTATCTGACAAAGCCTTTTTCTGTTGAAGAATTATTGGCCCGACTCCGGGTGACGCAGCGCAGACTCGCCCTGATGACGTCGGAAATGGTAACCGCCAGTTCTGTATTTGTGAATGGCAAACTGAAAGTGGATTATGCTGGTGGATGCGCTTATCTTGGAGAGGACGAACTGCACCTGACGCCCATTGAGTATAAGTTGTTGTGCCTGCTGTCCAAGAATGTTGGAAAGGTACTGACCCATACCTTTATCACACAAAATATCTGGGGCCGCAGTTGGGATAACGATGTAGCTTCTCTGCGGGTATTTATGGCAACACTGCGGAAAAAGCTGGAGCCAACAGATGAGTCCCCACAATACATCCAGACACATATTGGCGTGGGCTACCGTATGATAAAAGTAAATTAATGATATGAGGTCGGCCAGTGTTTACACATGGCCGACCCCGCTAATTGTGTTATGACGATTTCTCTTGTCCGTATAGCCTCCTCGGAACGTTTCCAGTATAGCGCAACAATCTCAAAATCCGTCATAAAGTAGCGGTTCTCCTTGTAGTACGTTCTGCGCCGTCCAGATCTACCGACGGCGCAGAACGTATTGTTTTTACAGCACAGTGATCAGAATGGCAGTTGCATTCAGTTCCGCTGCGTCAGGGTCTTCCGCATAGCCCTGAATGTAATCGCCGGCAGAAATTTTCCCGGCGCTGCCATCGGGAGCGGCAATATCCGCACCATCTGTGACACCGTACCATCTTCCAGCGTGACTTTACCATCTTCAACGGCGGCGACACGCCCCTCAAAATTGACTTCTACCTTCTGCGCGGGCTTCCCGCCGGCAGGGCCTCCCACATAATCGCTGGCAGGTCTGGCAACAGAAGGCGTTCCAGTTTGACCACCAGCAGGCGTTCCGTTCTGCTTTTTCCCGGTACAGCCAGCCAGCAGAGAAAGTGATAATACAGCCGCAAGGCTCATAGCAAAAATTTTCTTCATGGTTTGATTCTTCCATAAAAAGTGTTCAGGCATTTTGCTTTTCACTTATCATGTAAGCAACCAAACAGGCTGGTTGCAGAAATATTATAAAAATTTCATTTTTCTATTATAGCATATTCTCCTGCAGAAGCATGAAATAAGGAACTCGCATAGAGGAAGAAGAAAACATCTGCCATCCGGCAGAGTGGGACATTTGATTCCGACGCACAAAACGCTCTCCCACGAATCATAACCACCGGCCGTGCCGGTGGTTTGCACTAGCCCCCTTGGGGCATGACCCGGGCTGAGCCTATAGGCTCGTCGAAAAGTCTGCCAACCGCGCAGTTTTCCCGGGCTGCCCCTAAAGGGGCTTTTGCTTATTTGCCTCCTCTTACCGGCTCACCCGTAAACGGGTCTACGAACTCCTTAATGCTGAGCTGGTCGTCTGTGTAATCTTCTTGGAGCTGATTTCTGATATACTCCTCTATTGCGCGCCTATTTCGTCCTACTGTGCTGACGTAATATCCCCGGCACCAGAAATGCCGGTTCCCATACTTGTACTTGAGATTTGCATACTTTTCATAGATCATTAAGCTGCTCTTTCCCTTGAGATATCCCATAATCTGCGATACGCTGTATTTCGGAGGTATGGATACGAGCATATGGATATGATCCTTGCACGCTTCTGCTTCGTGGATCTCGATACCCTTATATTCGCACAGCTTTCTGAGCATCTGTCCGATATCCTGTTTGTTCTTTCCGTATATGATCTGTCTCCTGTATTTCGGCGCAAATACGATATGATTACTTCCTATTAGGAACACTGTAAATACAAGGCTTTTCGGAGCCTACAAACCAGAAAAAATAATATTTGATCTATCACATTACGCAAAAAGCCGTCCGGCATGAAAAACGGGCGGCTTTTTTGCGTGGATAGACGGAAAGGAGGCACAAAAATAACTACAAAATTTTAGCGTTCAAATTTGTGCAACTTTAACGAAAAGGAGGATCGTAAATGGCCGATGAAAAATTGAATACTGGCCCTGCGGAGAATATTTCCCCGGAGGCCGCCGAGCCTATCACCACACCCGAACAGGCCGCAGCATCTGAACCCCAGCAGGAACAGACCGGGCCTGCCATACCTGAGCCCGGCGATGTGGTTGTGTCCTTTGACAAAATCAATGAGCTTATGGCAGAAAAGAGACAGAACGCCCGTGCCGAAGTCGAAAAGGCGGAAACCCCCGAAACGCCAGAGGCGGCAGCCCCCGGAGAAACACCGCAGCCCGCCAATACGGAGGAACCGAAAAAGCCGCGCCGTGGCCGTCCGCCGAAAGCGGAAAAGGCTGCGACTGAAAATCAGAAAGCGGAGAAATCGGCTGGGGCCCGCAAGGGCCGCCCACCCAAGGCGGATAAGGCGGCCCCTGACAAGCCCAAGCCGTCCAAACGAGACAAAGTGTCCCGAAGTGACGGAAAGGCCCCGGATGCCAAGGAGCCCATTAAGCCCGCACAGGATACGGCACTGAAGGAAACTGCTGCTGTGGAACAGACGGCTCCCGAGCCGACTACACCGCCCCGCCCGGTTGAGGAAGGCAAGCTGGTTTATCTGAAACTTTCCGAGGTTCATCCGTTTCACACATTCCGTCCGCACCCCTTTAAGGTACGGGACGATGCGAAGATGCAGGAAATCGTTGCTTCTATCCGCGTAAACGGTGTAATGGTTCCCGGTCTTGCCCGCCCGGAGAAAGATGGAAACGGCTATGAAATTGTAGCGGGCCATCGCCGTACCCACGGCAGTGAGCTGGCTGGACTGGAGGAAATGCCCTTTATCGTCCGTGAAATGACCGACCACGAAGCGGTACAGGCCATGAAGGACAGCAACAAGCAGCGTGACGGGATGCTCCCCAGCGAATTGGCCGCGCTGCTGGAACTCGAGGTTGAGGACATCAAGCATCAGGGCGGGCGGCTGAAAGGTGTTGCGGAAGGCGATGTCGGGAAACGCTCGGTTGAGATTGTAGGCGAGGCGCATGAAATGAACTATAAAAAGGTCATGCGCTACTTGCGGCTCAACTCCCTTGTGCCGGAGCTTCTGGATAAGGTAGACGATAAAAAGATGGGCTTCATGCCTGCCGTGGAGCTTTCCTACATCAAACCGAAAAATCAGAGGCTTATTGCTGTTTCCATTGACGGGGAGCAGGCTTCGCCCTCGCTGGCCCAGGCTAAACGGCTCCGGGAGCTGGATAAGGAAGGCAAGCTCAACGGCGATGTCATTGACGGTATCTTATCAGAACAGAAAAAGGAGGATCGAGGCGTGATTATTTCTACTGCGGAACTGGAAAAGTATTTTGGCAAGGAGGTCACTCCCGCCAAAATGAAAGAACAGATTATGTCCCTGCTGGATGACTGGAAAGAAAAACAGCCGCCGGAGCTGGCAAAAGCCCCGAAAAAGCAGGAACTTGACAAGTAACAACTTCGAGACACTTTGTCCCGAGGGCCCCGCCCTCGCGCAGAGGCTCTGGTGGTATATATCCCCCGTCGCCGCCTGTTTTTTAGTACAGCCGGGAGTGGGCCGTCAAGGGTGCAGCGCACCGCCGTTTTCGGCGGCTCGCCCTTGACGGTCTGCCCCGGCTGTGCTATTTCCCCGGCAAGCGGCGGGGGTATATCCTCCAGAGCCGCCCCCTTTCCCAAGACTGGGAAAGGGCGTGGGGTTTGGGTTGAACTTTCTTATTAAAATATCGGAGGTATGAACGATGAAACGACCCCTTGCTTATATCACCGCTGCATGGCTCGGCGGCGATAGCGAAAACGCAGAACTGGCGGCGCAGTATTGCCGCACCGTGTATGAGGCAGGCTTTTCTCCTATTTGCCCGCCCCTGTACTTGCCCCTGTTTCTCAATGATGCTGTTCCCGAGGAGCATAAAAGCGGCATCGACATGAGCCGTGACCTGCTCCGCCGTTCTCATGTGCTGGTTGTCTGCGGGCACAGTATGACCGAAGCCATGAAAAATGATATTGCCGTGGCCCAGCGGCTGGGAATTACGGCAACAACCCTTGAGGGCATCCTGACCGTCAAGGGACAGGGCCGCCGCTAATGGCAACCCTGTTTGAAGCCTACGTTACCAACGCCGGAAAGTACAGCGAGGGCCAGCTTGTGGGTGAAACACTGAAATTTCCCACAACCGCCCAGGAGGTGGAGGCTCTCTTGAAACGGATCGGCGTGGATGGCGTCCGCTATCAGGAAATTTTTATTACCTCTTTCGATGGGGATGTGCTGGGGCTCTATGACCATTTGAGCGAGTATGAAAATCTGGACGAGCTTAATCATCTGGCCTGCCTGCTTTCCGAGCTTACCTCATCGGAGCTGGAAACACTGGAGGCCGTCCTCGACAGCGGCGATCACTGTTCTTCGGTGCGGGACATCATCAATCTGACACAAAATCTGGACTGTTACGGCTTTTACCCCGGCGTATCCGATGAGGAAACGCTGGGGCGTATTTATGTGGACGATCTGGAAATGTTGGATGTGCCGGATCAGGTAAAACCGTATTTCGATTATGAGGCGTATGGCCGGGATGCCTGCATCCACGAAAACGGCCATTTTGCCCCGGGCGGCTATGTTGTCAAAGAAAGCGATCATTTCGTGGAAGTGTATCACGGCTTGCAGGATATTCCCAAGGAGCATAAGGTGTTCTCTTTCCCGAAGCTCTCTATCCGGGAGCAAATGGCCGCTTATCAGGAAATCATAGACGGTTCTTCTTTGGAGGGCTACCGTCAAATGCAGAAAAAAGACCGTGGGGATCGGTGATGGCACTTCGAGACAAATTGTCCCAAGGAAGGAGGCGGTGTAACTGATTGATGAAGATATTTCCCGGCGCACGATAGCCATATCCGTAAAAACAACCAAGCTGACGGCGCGGGGACTGGCGTATGTGCTGGGCATGGTGGGCCGGAAGATCCGCAAGGCATACCGTGGGCGGCAAGTACCGCATGGAAAACAAAGTGTGCGAAAGCTCATGGCCCACGGCACAGCCACAAACAGCATTGAGCTATCCGGGGATGCCAAGTCCTTTGACCGTGTGGCCCGGAAATGGAATGTAGACTATGCGTTCTATAAAACCGGGCCGGACAAATACCTGCTGTTTTTCAAGGCTGGACAGGCAGACGCAATGACCGCCTGCTTTTCTGAGTATTCCCGGAAGGTGTTAAGCAAAGCAAAATCGAACCGTGTTCCCATCCGGGAACAACTGCAACAGGCGGCAGATCAGCTTTCCAAAGAAAAGCCGAAGCAGAAAGAACGTGCAAAGGAGGTGGCCCATGAGGACAGATAAGATCAGAAAATATCTCATTCCGAACATTCCCTATCTGTTCATCCTGTGGGCGTTCCTCAAGCTGGGAACGGCCTACCGGCTGGCGGCGGGTAACGATTTTGCACATAAGCTCATCGGGCTGGGCCAGACGATTGGCCCGGCCTTTGCTGACTTTGCACCCGGTCTTGCCCCGCTGGATTGGCTTGTCGGTATTGTAGGCGCAGTTGGTTTCCGGCTGCTGATCTATTTCAAAAGCAAGAACGCTAAGAAGTTTCGGCGGGATGCAGAATACGGCAGCGCTCGATGGGGAACGGAAAAAGACATCAAACCGTTTGTCGATCCGAAGTTTGAAAACAACGTGATTTTGACCGGGACGGAGTTTCTCACGATGAACACCCGCCCGAAAATCCCCGCAAATGCCCGAAACCTGAATTGCTGCATTATCGGCTCGTCCGGCTCCGGCAAAACCCGCTTCTGGCTCACGCCCCAGCTTTTACAGGCTCATTCCTCTTATGTGGTGGTCGATCCCAAAGGCGGTGTGCTGGGACAGGTCGGGGGTTTCCTGCAAAAACGCGGGTACAAAATCAAGGTATTCAACAGCATAGATTTTTCAAAATCCATGCACTATAACCCGCTGGCGTATATCCGCAACGAGGCCGATATTCTGAAATTCGTGGATGCCCTGATTTCCAACACCAAGGGCGAAGGCAAGGAAGGCGATCCATTCTGGACGAAATCGGAAACGCTTTTGTACTGCGCCCTGATTGCCTACATCATTTTCGAGGGGCCTGC
>OJOP01000983.1_pt1 | contig 15121 bp, 14 predicted proteins | sample 1598161 | NCBI WGS metagenome assembly OJOP01 (sample SAMN01915206, study PRJEB22387) | human gut metagenome | isolation source: stool | host: Homo sapiens | place: USA | reverse complement strand
CCAAGCTCTGTCCGCGCTGTTCCCCATCGCCGGGGTGCGAGCTGCAAATACGGCGAAAAAAGAAAACCATAGCGACTATAGTAGCGACTACAAAAGGTGAAAATCCGAATATCAAATTCTCATAGCGACTAATGTAGCGACTACGGAATCAAGATGCAGAAAATATAGGTTTCATGTGTCGCGCGGAACAAATAATTGAAATTTCTTTCTTGAGAGAATGCGGATTAGGTTGCGTTTTAGGCTTTTCTTGCCGCGCAAGAAAAGCGCAAGCATAGCATTTTGGTACCAAAATGCGGCTTGCAGTGAGAACCCTGACCCCAATGCCGCCTCCGGGCGGAAAGTTGACGGTTGAACTACGAATCGCTCATCGGCGCAGCTATTTGTTCCGCGGCGTGGGGCGCGTCGTGCCAACGTGTGCGGTTTTGCAGGCTGACTGCGCATCCGTGCGGGTCTGTACCACACAAACGCCGCGTCCGCCCACCGTGCGGCACAAAAAAGCAAGGGCTGGCATCAAGCCAGCTCTCGCCTGACAAATCGAACGCAGGAGATGATCCATGACAGCATCACACAGCCCAGCATCACCAGAAAAATCCCATCCGCCAGTGTCGCGTGCACACGATACCACGGTCGAAACGCTGTGAGCATCAGCACCAGGTACACCAGCGGAACGGACAATCTCAGTTTCATCGCAATACGAATCAGCAAAAGCAGCATGGAAAAACAGGCAGTTAACATGAACAATCCTCCTCAAACGGTTTGTCGGATGTTAACTCTCTTGCTGCAATTTTACAAGTACATAGATTTCTGATCGGGCAATTCTTCTCGGCCATTCAAAAACCAATTTTGATTCCCTGAATGGGAGAAAGGAAGCCATATGAACCAGAAACAGTATCACTCGCTGGAAGAGTTGCCCCTGATGATGAACATGACAGATGTTGCTGCCGTCCTTGGCATTTCCAGAGCCGGAGCGTACAAGCTCGCCCACAGCGTGGATTTCCCGGCGTTTCAGATCGGCAGACGCATCGTTGTCTCGCGGGAAAACTTCCTCGGCTGGCTGAACCGGCAGTCCACAGAACAAAAATGTGCCTGAGCGCAAAAAGTACTCGCTATTTCACTGTGTTTGTGGTAGTTGTGTGAGCTACCGGAAAAGGAGGAATTTACATGAGCAAAAAGCGAGCCAACGGCGAAGGCAGCATCCGCAAACGGAAGGACGGACGCTGGGAGGGCCGATATACCGCCGGGTATGACAAGGATGGAAAAGTCATCACGAAAAATGTTCTCGGGAAAACGCAGGCAGAAGTCAAAGAAAAGCTGAAAACAGCGATCGAAGAAAGCCAGAAGCTTGACCCGACCCGCACGGGGCAGTACACCGTTCAGACATGGGTGACGTTGTGGTACGAGGTGTTTATCAAGCCGCAGATCCGCCCGAATACGAAGTAGTTCTACCGCAACTGCATGGAAAACCATCTCTTTCCCGCGCTGGGTGACTGCCCGCTGGAAAAGCTGAGCACCATTCAAATTCAGCGCGCGATCAACGAGATGAGCGAGCACGGCAGAAATCACTACTACAGCCACATTCCGCTGAAAGAAACGACGCTCGGCCCACGCATCGTACAGGGCATCCTCGGAATCCTGCGGAAAAGTCTCGATCAGGCCGTCGCAGAAAAGCTCATTCTGAGCAATCCGGCAGCAAACTGCAAAGCCCCAAAAACGGTACGGAAAGAGATGAAAGTGCTGCCGGAAGAACTGATCGGGCCATATCTGTACGAAGCGAAGCAGCGCGGTGTGTTTGCACCGCTCTATCTGGAACTGACCAGCGGCCTGCGCCGGGGAGAACTGCTGGCCCTGCTCTGGAAAGATCTGAACGTGAAGGAGCGAACACTTTCCGTTACCAAAAGCGTCTGCCGCATCGACCATCAGCTTGTTGTCAGCCAGCCAAAAACGAAAAACTCCCTGCGACTGCTGACACTTCCGGAGAGCACCGTGCAAATTCTGGTGGAAGAACACGAAAAGCACCCGGATAATCCCTATATGTTCCCGTCCCCGAAAACCGGAGAAATGCTCGACCCGGCATCCTTCCGCGCCATGCATGACCGGATTCTGGAAGCCATCGGCGCAGAACATGTTAGATTTCATGACATGAGACACACATTCGCGACCTTGGCACTCAAAAACGGCGTTGACGTGCGGACACTCTCCGAAATGCTCGGACATTACAGCGCGGGGTTCACGCTCAGCACCTACGTCCACTCCACGCCCAGCATGCGCGTGCAGGCTGCGGACACCATCGGTCAAATGATCGGCCGGGAAGTGGTGTGACGCAAGGCATAGCGGGCGCGCTGTCAAAACGGCAGCGCGCCCCTTTTCTCGTGAAAAAATGCCGATTTTATGTACGTCTTATGCGCTGTAGAATGGTCTTTTCGTGCTATTTCGTACCGTTTCGTACACCGACGTACATCGCGGTTTGGGTCACGGTTTGGGTCAAAACGTGACTTCAAAAATATGGTTGAACTTTTTGGCTGCAAAATGCAAGAAAGAGCTCCGAAATCAGCTGATTTCGGAGCTTTTTATGGTGGACAGTACAGGACTCGAACCTGTGACCCCATGCACGTCAAGCATGTGCTCATACCAGCTGAGCTAACTGTCCATCAGCGGGGTTATTATACTCAATCCCGCTGCATTTGTCAAGTATTATTTTTCAGATACCACGCAATCAGCAGATCGGCGGCTTCGCCGTAGCTTTGGACTCCGGACTCTTCGGAGAAGGCCTTCAGATAGGTGTCGTTGACCTTCTGGGCTGCGTTTTGCACTTTGCCCTCGTATTGGGCGTAATGCTCATTCGCGGCGCGGATGTCGGCGATGACGCCGTCTGACAGCGTGCTCCAGATCTGGCTGGCGGCGGTTTTATCGACCTTTGACAGCGCGTTGTGGCAATAAATATACGCACCAAACGCGCCGGAGTAGCGGAAATCGTCGCTTTCCGAGGCCATGCAGGCCAGATAGGCGCAGAAATTCGCGTCGTCCTCGGCGGTGACGGCCTGTCGGTGGGCCAGTTCGTGGCACATGGTGAAGGGAATCCATGCGGTGTAGGTGTCCGGGTTGACGCAGGCTTCGGCTGTGAAGCAGATAAAAATGCCCGTCGTGCCGGTCTGGCTGAACAGCCGCCAGGAGGCCAGCGGCTTTACAGGGCCCAGCCCGTCTGTGAACTGGTCATACTGCCGCGCAAGTGCCGTGTAGCCATCGGGGGCCTGCTTGGAAAGTGTGGAAAACGCCGGATAGACAGTCAGATTTTCCACGTTTCGTTCGACTTTTTCTGCATATTCGTTTGCCTGCGCAGCGTAATAGGCTGTTGCGGCAATCAGTTCCTGCTTGGAATATTCGCGCACATCGAGCCCAAGAGATTTATCTACCGACGGGCCAAAATGCCCGAGGCCCCAGATGGCAACGAACAGAAATACGCCCGTGCTGAGTCCCAGCAGAACGCCGGACAGCCAGCGCAGCAGGCTCCGGCGCCCCGTGAACACGCGGATAAGCGTATAAAAAAACCACAGCGCCAGCAAAACGGTCAGCACTTCCCACAGCGCGATGGGCACCAGACTAGATACCGACGCGATTGCCGACAGGATGCTCTTGGAGAGAGCAGGGTAGAACGAGAAGACCACGTTCGGCGCGGCCTTTGCAAACGCGACCATCAGGCCCGTCAGGACGAGAAGGATCGCAGATGAGATGACTCTTCCGATTGCTTTCAAGATGAAGATATCCTTTCCGGAAAAATAACTTCCTGCATTATACCACATCTGCGAAAAAAACAAAACAGGTCTTTCAAATTTCTTCCGCGCAGTTGACTTTGCGGGCTTTTTCATTATAATAATAAGATAAAATCCTTGATCATATACGTCAGGAGGACGAGAAGTATGATGAAAAACAGCGAAAAGTCCATGGACAAGATCATTGCCCTTTGCAAAAACCGCGGCTTTGTTTTTGCAGGCTCCGAAATTTACGGCGGCCTCGCCAACAGCTGGGACTACGGCCCTCTCGGCGTTGAATTCAAGAACAACGTCAAAAAGGCTTGGATCAAGAAATTCGTGCAGGAAAGCCCGTACAACGTAGGCCTCGACGCGGCCATTATCATGAACCCGCAGACGTGGATCACGACCGGCCATGTGTCCAGCTTCTCCGATCCGCTGCTCGACTGCAAGGCCTGCAAAGCCCGCCACCGTGCAGACAAGCTGATCGGCGAGGAGCACCATGAGGTCAACGTCGATGCCATGAGTTTCGATGAGATGGACAAGTTTATTGCCGAGCACGAGGATATCGTCTGCCCCGTCTGCGGCAAGCATGACTTTACCCCCATCCGCAAGTTCAATCTGATGTTCAAGACCGCTATCGGCGTGACCGAGGATTCCTCCTCGACCTGCTATCTGCGGCCGGAAACGGCGCAGGGCATCTTCGTGAACTTTGCGAACATCCAGCGAACCACCCGCCGCAAGCTGCCCTTCGGCGTCTGCCAGGTCGGCAAGGCGTTCCGCAACGAGATTACCCCGGGCAACTTCACCTTCCGTACCCGCGAGTTTGAGCAGATGGAATGCGAATTCTTCTGCAAGCCCGGCACGGACCTCGAATGGTTCGCGTACTGGAAGGACTACTGCGTGAACTGGCTCAAGAGCCTCGGCATCCGCGAGGAAAACCTGCGCCTGCGCGACCATGAGCCCGCAGAACTGGCTTTCTACTCGAGAGCCACGACCGACATTGAATATGCGTTCCCGTTCACCGACTGGGGTGAACTCTGGGGCATTGCCGACCGCACCGATTATGACCTCAAGCGCCATCAGGAGGCATCCGGCAAGGATCTGACCTATTTCGATCAGGAAGCAAACGAGCATTATATCCCCTACGTCATCGAGCCGTCGCTCGGCTGCGACCGCGTGGCGCTGGCGTTCCTGTGCGAAGCGTATGACGAGGAGGTCATCGACGAGGCAAAGAACGACGTGCGCGTGGTCCTGCACCTGCATCCGGCGCTGGCCCCGTACAAGGCTGCGATTCTGCCGCTGAGCAAGAAATTGGCCGAGCCTGCAAGAAAGATCTATCAGGATCTGTGCGGCGACTTTATGCTCGACTACGACGACACCGGCTCCATCGGCAAGCGCTATCGCCGCGAGGACGAGATCGGCACGCCGTACTGCATCACGGTCGATTTTGCGACCGTCGGCGACGACAAGACCCCGGCGGACAACGCTGTTACCATCCGCGAACGCGACTCTATGGAGCAGGTTCGCGTTCCCATCAGCGAACTGAAGAACTGGCTGGCCGAGCATACGAAATTCTAAAAATAAAAAGGGGGCCGCACGGCCCCTTTTTCCATATCCGCGCACAGGAGGAACGACACATGAAAGCCATTATCACCGTCGTCGGCCCTGACCGGGTCGGCATTATTGCAGAGGTATGCACGCTGCTGGCAGAACTCCACATCAGCGTCGTGGAAATCAGCCAGACCATTATGCAGCGCACGTTTACCATGATTATGCTGGTCGAATGGACGGCTGGCGCGCCGGAATTTGACACGGTGCAGACCCGCGTCACGGAAAAGGGCGAACAGATGGGCCTGTCCATCCGCATCCAGCGGCAGGACATCTTCACGGCCATGCACACCATCTGACGGAGGGGACAGACCATGCTGAACCATTCCGATATCATGTCCACGGTCGATATGATCGACCATCAGCATCTGGACATCCGCACCATCACCATGGGCATTTCGCTTCTGGACTGCGCCGACCCGAACCCGGAGGCCTGCGCCCGGAAAATTCATGACAAGATCTGCCGGCAGGCAGAGCATCTGGTCACGACGGGCTGCCAGATCGAGCGGGAACTCGGCATTCCCATCGTCAATAAACGCATTTCCGTTACGCCCATCGCGCTGGTCGCAAGTGCGTGCGAGACGGAGGATTTTGTTCCGTTTGCCAAGGCGATGGACAGCGCCGCAAAGACCTGCGGCGTGGATTTCATCGGAGGCTTCTCCGCTCTTGTGCAAAAGGGCATGGCCTCCGGCGACCGTCGGCTGATTGCTGCCATCCCGCAGGCGCTGGCCGAGACAGACCTTGTCTGCTCGAGTGTCAACGTTGCCACAACGAAAGCGGGTATTAACATGGACGCGGTGCGGCTCATGGGACAGGCAATCAAAAAGACGGCTGAACTGACGAAGGAACGCGATGGCCTTGGCTGTGCGAAGCTTGTCGTATTCTGCAACGCGGTTGAGGATAACCCGTTTATGGCAGGCGCGTTCCACGGCGTGGGTGAGGCCGATGCAGTTGTAAGCGTCGGTGTATCCGGGCCGGGCGTAGTGTACCACGCGCTGCAGAGTGTGAAGGGCCGGCCCTTCGGCGAGGTAGCCGAGTGCATCAAAAAAACGGCCTTCCGCATCACGCGCATGGGCCAGCTGGTGGCGCAGGAGGCGTCCCGGCGGCTGGGCGTGCCGTTCGGTGTTGTTGATTTGTCCCTCGCGCCGACGCCCGCTGTGGGCGACAGCGTAGCGCGCATTCTGGAGGAAATGGGACTTGAGACGTGCGGGACGCACGGAACGACGGCGGCTCTGGCGCTTTTAAATGATGCGGTCAAAAAAGGCGGCCTGATGGCCTCCGGTTCCGTCGGCGGGCTGTCCGGTGCGTTTATCCCGGTGTCTGAGGACGAGGGGATGATTGCTGCGGCCAGAAGCGGCGTTCTGACGCTTGACAAGCTGGAGGCCATGACGTGCGTATGCTCGGTGGGCCTTGACATGATTGCCGTTCCCGGCGACACGAGCGCGGAGACGATCTCCGCCATCATCGCGGACGAAGCCGCCGTTGGCATGGTCAATTCCAAGACGACCGCCGTGCGCCTCATCCCGGCTCCGGGCAAGACAGTTGGAGACGAAGTCTCCTTCGGCGGCCTGCTCGGCGCGGCACCCATCATGCCGGTGCACGCGGAATCCTCTGCGGACTTTATCGCCCGCGGCGGGAGAATCCCGGCTCCGATGCAGAGCCTGAAGAACTGAGCAGAGGCGGCTGTTTTACGGAAGGCTCTCTGTTTTGTGAGTAGGGGCCGATGCCCACTCAGCCCGGCAGAATGTGCTGTTTTTACGGGAGTCTTTGGCGAATTCGTAACTTCCCAATGGGTCGATGTGGGCATCGACCCCTACAGGGGCAACACTTAATAAATCCCCGCTTGCTTCACTGGGGTTTTCAGCGAAGCAAGCGGGGATTCGTGTCATTTTCAGCCCTTCAGCGTCTGCTTTGCGTGCAGCAGCGCGTGATAGAGCGCGTCAACGTCGGCTTCCGTGTTGTCACGGGAGAACGAGACGCGGATGGAGCCGTCGATGACGGCGGGGGACAGGTGCATGGCCTCAAGCACATGGCTCCGGTGGCCCTTGGAGCAGGCGGAGCCTGCTGAGACATAAATGCCGTCCGACTGCAGGCAGTTGATGATGCCCTGTGAGCGAAGGCCGGGCAGGGACAGATTGACGATGTGCGGCGCGGTCTGGCTGCCGATCAGAACAAGGCCGTCGATGCCGGACAGCTTTTCCCGGGCCAGATCGCGCAGCTGCGCCATGCGCGCGATGTCTGCTTTCGCATCCGTATCGGCACAGGCTGCGCCGAAGCCGCAGATGCCGGGCATGTTTTCCGTGCCGGAGCGGTAGTTGCTCTCCTGTCCGCCACCGTTTAAGAAGGCGGGGAGGGGAAGGCCGGGACGGATATATAACGCGCCCGTGCCCTTTGCGGCATGAATTTTGTGCGCGGAGACGGAGATCATATCCGCTCCGAGCGCCTTTGCCCGAAACGGGACCTTCAGAAAGCCCTGTACCGCGTCGGTATGGAACAGCGCCAGCGGCGCGGCGCGGCGCGTGGCCTTTACCATGTCGGCAATCGGCATGACTGCGCCCGTCTCGTTGTTGACCATCATGACGGAAACGAGAATGGTATCGGGGCGGAGGGCCTTTTTCAGTTCCTCGACTGTAATATTGCCGTCGTGGTCAGGCTGCAAATATGTGACCTCGAAGCCCTTTGCTTCCAGCTTCTGCATGGGGTGCAGGACAGCGTGGTGCTCCACGGCGGTCGTGATGATGTGGCGGCCGCGCTTGCCGAGACGTTCAGCGGCTGAAAGGATGGCCCAGTTGTCGGCCTCTGTGCCGCCGGAGGTGAAAAACACCCGGTCCGGCTCCGCGCCGAGGGCGGAAGCGACCTGCTCGCGCGCCTGGCGCAGACGGTGGTGCGCCGCGATGCCGCGCGCATGCACGGACGATGGATTGCCCCAGCAGTCCGTCAGAAGCTCTGTCATCGCCCGCACGCAGGCCTCACAGGGCTGCGTGGTGGCGGAATTATCGAGATAGATCATAGTAAAACCTGATTTCTGTGGTTTATTTTCCAACGCAGAACCGCTCAAAAATGCGGTTTGTGATATCCTCGCGCATCGTCCGGCCCGTGACCTCGCCGAGCGCATCCATCGCCGATTCCAGATCGACCAGCACCGCGTCGGGCGTCATACCCGCACGCAGGCTCTGCACGGCGGAATCGACGGATTTTTTTGCGCGCAGAATGGCGCCGGCCTGCCGCGCGTTCGTCAGAAGCGAACCGTCACACGGCGTATCGTCCGGGAAGAGCATATCAAACGCCTGCTCCAGCAGGTCAAAGCCCGTGCCGTCCTTGCAGGAGATGGGGACAATGTACGCAAACGGCAGATCGGACGGTTCGATCACGGCAGCCAGATCCTGTTTGTTCAAAATCGCAACGGCTTCCGGCGCTTCGAGCGCCGCGCCCATCGCGCGGCGATCCTCTTCCGTCATAGGCTTGGAATCATCAAGGATATACAGTGCTACATCGCAGTCCTTCGCGGCTTCCATCGAGCGGTCAACGCCGATTTTTTCGATCACATCCTGCGTGTCGCGGATGCCTGCGGTATCAACCAGACGGACAAGGTGCCGCCCGAGTGTGACGGTCTGCTCGACCGTGTCGCGCGTCGTGCCGGGAATGTCGGTGACGATCACGCGGTCAAAGCCGGACAGGCGGTTAAGAAGGCTGGATTTTCCGGCGTTTGGACTGCCCAGAATGACCGCCTTGATTCCGGACTGCACCATCCGGCCGCGACGACAGGAGGAAAGCAGTGCGGTAAGCTGACGGCTGCTTTCTGTCAGAGACGCTTCATAGCCGGAGAGCGTGAAGGGGTCGATATCCTCGTCGGGGTAATCGAGCACGGCGTGGAAATGCGCGCACAGATCGACCCAGCCGTCGTAGATCGGGTCGATCTTTTTGCGGATCGCACCTGCAACTTGTCCGGCGGCGTTTGCCGCCGCGTCGGCTGTCTCGGCGTCGATGAGATCGATCACGGCTTCGGCCTGCGTCAAATCCATCTGGCCGTTCAAAAACGCGCGGCGCGTGAATTCACCGGGCCGCGCCTGCCGGAAGCCTGCGGCGAACAGCGCTTCGAGCCCGGCGGTCAGTGCTGCGGGGGAGCCGTGGCACTGAATTTCGGCGGTATCCTCGCCGGTGTAGGAATGCGGGGCGCGGGAGATGAATGCCATGCAGTGGTCGATGGGCCGTCCCTGTGCGTCAAAGAGCGTGCCGAGCGCAAGCTTGCGGTCGGAGAGGGAAGAAAGCGGCCTGCCGGAGTTCAGCCGGAAGACCTGTTCCGCGGCCTCAATGCACCCGTCGCCGGATAGACGCAGAACGCCGATGCCCGTGCGAGCGTGGCCCGTGGCAATGGCGGCAATTTTATCAGACATGGTTCCTCCTTACCGGTAGACGACTTCAATACCCTTGAGCAGCAGCGGCTTGATATCGAAGATCGCTGTGTCGCCGACCGCGCATTGGAGTTTCGTCACGTCCACACAGGTGTGCAGCATGCCGATATGGCCCAGTACGCGGCACTTTTTCCCGTTTACCGTTACATAAAGATGCTTCTTAAAAATCATCTGCTTCAGATTCCGCAGAATGCCGCGCAGACAGTCGCGGAAACGGAACAGATCGTTTCCCATCTCCACGCCGAACCCGTGGTACCAGCCCACGGAAAAAACGGCCACGCGAGTGGGTTTTTTCGCTGTCCAGCCCGCGCCGTAGCCGCAGCTGTGGCCCTTCGGAAGCCAACGGAGTTCTTCCACCGTTGCCTGACACTCGCCGATGCGGGCAAGACCCCAATTTCCGCGCACAGACACACGCCCCAGGATGGCCGAGCCTACGCGCACGCCGTCCATCGCGTATTCGGGGTATTTCAGAAGCCCGGCGGAGTTCAGCATATGCGCCATGCCGGTGTCGCAGCCCTCGGCGTGTAACTTGTCCAGAACGCCCTGAAACGCCTCGGCCTGCGCGATGGTTGCTTTCTGATTGCAGAATGCAGAGTGCAGATGGGTATAGATGCCGGTCACATGCAGGCCAGGCATGTATTTGAAGATCGGCAGCAGCTGATCCAATTCGTCCGGCAGAAAGCCGTAGCGGCCCATGCCGGTGTCGATCTTGATGTGCACCTGCGCCTGCATGCCAAGTTTTTCTGCTACGCCGTTCAGGACTGCCGCGTCATTCTGGCTCGAAACGGTCAGAATCGCGCCGAGGTTCAGCAGCTGCGTCAACTCGTCCGCGTCGGCGGTCGGGCGGAGCATCAGAATGTCACAATCCTGAAACCCGCCCGCGCGCAGACGGCTGACCTCGGAAAGTTCCGTCACGGCGAAGTGCGTGACACTTGATTCCCGGCAGATCGCGGCCATCTGGACAAGGCCCAGGCCATAGCCGTCTCCCTTTAAAACGGCCCAGAGAACTGCGCTGCCTGCACGCTCCTTTAAAATTTGCAGATTGCTCCGCACGGCGGCGGAATCGACGACATACGCTTTCATGCTGCGCCTCCTGCGTTATTTCTTATCCCGGTTTTTGATGAGATAGACGGCCTTGCGCACATCCTTGAAGACCGACGTGCCGTGCTCTACAGCCCAGTAAATGACCGGCGAGAGCACCAGATCCTCTTCGCCGACAAACTCGGTGAAGTCTCCGCCAAAGCCCTGCTTGAAGCGGAACAGGCCGTAGAGCGGGTTATCCTCGGACACATTGCCGGATACGCCGCGGAAATCGTAGATGCGGCAGCCGGTTTCCGCGGCCCACTGGATCATGCGCCACTGCAGCAGATAGTTGGGCATCAGATTGCGGTGCTCGTTGCTGGACGCGCCATAGAGATACCAGACCTTGTCGCCGTAGTGAATGGCAAGCGTGCCCGCGATGGGGGTTCCCTCGGGGTCGAACGCCATGTAGAGCCGCGCGTGCTCGCCGAGATTGTCGAGCATGTTTGCAAAATACTCGGGCTGGCGCGTGACGAAGCCGTCGCGCACGCCGGTCGTCAGCATGAGATCGGCGAACGCCGGAACCATTTCCTTGCCGCAGATCCGTACGGTCACGCCCTTGCGCTCGGCCAGCCGGATGTTATAACGCCACTTCTGGTGGAAGGAGGCCATGAGTTCCTCCTCTGTTTTACCCTCGACGTTCAGGCGGAAGACATAGCGCGGCTGGATTGCCTCAAAATTCTTGCCGCCCTCCTTGCACCGGAAGCCGAACGACTGCATAAGCGCGGCAAAGGCGGTGTTGCTTGACGGAACATCCGGGTCAAGCTTGATGACATAGGACTTATATTTTTTTGCCAGTGCCTTCGCACCCTCGAGCAGCTGGGCAAACGTCTCGCGGCCGTCCAGATCGCAGACCGGGCCGCGGCAGCCGTACATCAGCGTCCGGCCGATGCCGGGAACTCTGCGGGTCATGAGGGCCAGAGAGCCTTTGATTTTTCCGTCCTCGCCGCGCACGGCGACGGCGTCCCATGTCCACATGGGCTTCTGTTTGGCCCAGAGGCTGCTCTGCGCAAAATGGCCCTTCGGATGGCTCTGTAAAAACGCCTCGTATTCTGCAAGCGTCTTGTCGGTGATCAATTCATACATGGCGGTACATCTCCAGATACATATTATATATGTGTGATTTCAAATCGCTTTCGCTATAGTCTACCACAAACAGGCGGGATATGCAAACCTGCGGTGCGGAAAACAGGTATACTTTTCTGCATTTGCGGAAAAATGACAGAAGAATCATCCACACAGGAGGCAAAACGATGGCGCATTGGGGCATGGAGGACGTGCAGGCGTGCTTCGGCGATACGGCGGATCTCAATACCCGGCAGATCACGGTCGGCGGGCAGACGCTGGGGCTTCTGTTTCTGGATGGGCTGACCTCGGGCGGAGATATCGCCGAGCAGGTCTTAAAGCCGCTGATGGAGACGGTCACGCCGGGAAGCATGCAGGAGGTTCTGACGCAGGCGGAGCGGGCGAGAGTCTACTGTGCCGTCGCCGAGCGTACGCAAAGCCCTGCGCAGACGGCGGACAAGCTGCTGCACGGCTACTGCGCTGTGCTTTTCCACGGAACGGATACGGCGCTCTGCTTTGAAACGAAAACAAGCGCGCGGCGCGGCCCTTCCGCGCCGGAGTCGGAAAACACCGTCAAGGGCGCGAAGGATGCGTTTACCGAGACGATGCGCATCAATACAAGCCTCCTGCGCCGCCATCTGCGCACAGCGCAGCTGCGCTTTTTGCAGAAGACCGTCGGTCTGCGCACGAAAACCGCCGTCACAGTCTGCTATCTCGCGGATCTGACCGCGCCGGAGTTGGTGCGGCGCATGGAAAAGCGGCTGGGGGCAATCGATATTGACGGCATGCTCACACCCGCGAGCGTTGAGGAATACGTCACCGGTTCACGAAGAACCGCATTTCCACTATTACAATATACCGAACGTCCGGACACCTTCTGCCAGGGGCTTCTGAACGGACAGGTCGGTCTGCTTGTCGATGGGCTGCCGCTGGGATATCTGGCGCCGGTCAATCTCGGCATTCTGATGAAATCGACGGAGGACCGCGCGGTCGATTATCTCTCGGCGTCTTGCCTGCGGGTGCTGCGATACTTGGCACTGCTGGCCGCGCTGCTGCTGCCGGGGCTGTATGTCGCCATGGCAATGTATCATCAGGAGATGATTCCGACGAAGCTGCTGCTGGCGATCATCGAATCCAAGCGCGAGGTGCCGTTCGACACGGTCTTCGAGGTGATTGGCCTGCTTGCCACGTTTGAACTTCTGCAGGAGGCGGGACTTCATCTGCCGCAGGCCATCGGCACGGCAGTCTCCATCATCGGTGGTCTCGTCGTTGGCACAACGGCGGTCGATGCGCATCTCGTTTCGCCTGCCGCGCTGATCGTCACAGCCTCTGCCGGGATCTGCGGCTTTACGCTTCCGAGCCGGGATTTATCAGACGCCGTTCGTATCTGGCGCTTCGCACTGGCAATTTTAGCGGGAGCGGGAGGCCTGTTCGCGCTGACGGCGGGCGGCATTGCGCTGCTGATCCACCTGTCGGGGCTGACAAGCCTGGACGTATCCTATCTCGCGCCGTTTTCCGACGCACGGGCAAGACGCGCCGTGCTGCGTCCGCTTCTGGCGCGGCAGAAATGGCGCGATGCGACGCTGCGCCCACAGGATCTGAAGAATCAGGGGGACGGGCAGGATGAAAATCGCAAATAAAATCAGTATCGTGCTGCTGGCTGCGACTTCGGTGGTCAGTCTGTGCATGCTGCCGCGCACCGGGACGGATGCGGCGAAACTCCTGCCCGCGCAGGTGCTTATGATCGCGCAGAAGGATGGGCGGATCACCGTGGAAAGCGACAACGGCGCGTCCGGCTCCGGCGCGACCCTCCCGGATGCGCTTGCGGCCATGCGGGAAGGTGCAGAGGGCACGCTCTTCCTGGACACGGCAGAGCATATTATTCTCCTGCAAAGCGCACAGGCGCTTCTGCCTGCAGTGGTGCAGCAGCGGCAGTTCCGCCCGGCGGCAAAGCTGTATCTGGCGCGGATGGACGCGCTGGACGCAGAAAGCTGCGTGGATTTTTTGCAGGCGCACCCCGGCAGCGTGACGCTGGCGGATGCGCACGCCGCGCTCCTGCGCGGCGAAACGCTCAGCCCGGCGGTTCTGCTGCCGGGAGAAAATGGAGGGATTATTCTTGCGGGATAAGCTGACGCCGCGGCAGATGCGCGCATGGAGCCTGTGCGCGCTGAGCGTTCCGGCGGCGATGGCGCTGCCGGGCAGCGGCTGGCTCTGGGTGCTGGGCGGGAGCGTGCTTGCCTGCGTGCTCACAGTCTGCCTGCAGGTAATGCAGCGGCGTTCTGGACTTTGTATGCGGGAGGCGTTTGACCAGGCATTCGGAACAGGCGGCGGACGGGTTGCGGCAGCGGCAGAACTTTTGTGGCTGCTGTTTGCAGCCTCCGGCGCAGCTGCGGCCAGCCAGATTGCGTTTGAGGATGATCTGGGGCCGTTCCTGTCTGCGATTCCGCTGCTGCTGGCAGCGCTGGCTGGGCAAAAGGGGAGATTGGCCGTCGGGCGTGTCTGCGGGGTGTTGGCTTTATGCCTTGCGGGATTGTATGCGATCATTACCGCGGCATCCCTGCGTCATGTGCAGGCAGCTTGGTGCCGGCCGGAAGGGGTGCCGGCAGATGCAGCACTGGCACTCTGTCTGTGTCTGGCACCCGCGTGTCTGGCATTTATCGCAGCAAAAGAGGAAATGCCGCGCAATTCGATTGGGACTGCGGCGGTGTCTGCGCTTCTGCCGGCAGTTCCGGCGTTTCTGACGGCGGCCTGCCTGTCGCCGGAACTGGCGCGGCAGGAGCCGCTGCCGTTTCTCACGCTGACAAAAAGTCTTTCTGTGATGTCGGTCATGCAGCGGTTTGAACTGTTGCTGTCGGTCGCGCAGCTGCTGGGTCTGTTTGCACTGCTGACAATGCTGGCGTGCGCAGCAGGAAATATGGCGGCGGCAGTCAGAGGAAAACGGATTGGAGAAAACGAAAGCGGCATGTTTTGTCTGCTGGCGTTCGGGGGAAGTTTCTTTGCGTATGCGGTTCCAATGTGGGTCTGGGCTGTGGGAGCGGCTGTATTTTGGGGTCTGGTGCCGATATTAACACAAGTGATAGTAAATATAAAAAAGAGTGAAAAATAATGAAAAAAGGGGTTGACAAACCATGGTTTCGATGGTATCATAGCCGAGCGTTCTGAGGGAGCGCAGCAAATCGGACGAAGCCAAGAAAAAAGATTGGAAAG
>OJOP01000972.1_pt1 | contig 15249 bp, 10 predicted proteins | sample 1598161 | NCBI WGS metagenome assembly OJOP01 (sample SAMN01915206, study PRJEB22387) | human gut metagenome | isolation source: stool | host: Homo sapiens | place: USA | reverse complement strand
GGCGGGGAAAACACTCCCGGAAGCGGGCGATTACGGCGTTGCCATGATCTTTTTCCCGCAGGATCCGCTCAAACGCATGCGCAGCCGAAAGCTGTTGGAGATGATCCTGTCGCGCGAGGGGCTGGGCCTGCTGTTCTGGCGGGATGTGCCTGCCTGTCCGGAGATTCTGAGTGAAAAAGCGCGGAGAAGCATGCCTGCAATCGCGCAGTGCTTTATCCGCCGCCCGGAAAAGACCGCACGCGGTCTGGATTTTGACCGAAAGCTGTATCTGGCCCGGCGCGAGTATGAGCATTCCGTCTCCGGCACCTACGTCGTATCGATGTCCAGCCGGACAATCGTATACAAGGGACTGTTTTTGGTCTGGCAGCTGCGGAAATTCTATCCGGATCTGCAGGATGCGGAATTTGCTTCTGCTCTTGCGCTCGTGCATTCCCGCTTTTCCACCAACACCACGCCCTCGTGGAAGCGGGCGCATCCCAACCGCATCATTCTTCATAACGGCGAAATCAACACCATCCGCGGCAACATCAACCGAATGCTTGCACGCGAGGAGACGATGGCCTCGCCGATTCTGGGCGAGGAAATCGCCAGAGCCTATCCTGTCGTGGAGACAGACGGCTCTGATTCGTCCATGCTGGACAACACACTGGAATTTCTCATGTACAGCGGTATCGAACTGCCAAAGGCAGTGATGCTGTGCATCCCGGAGCCGTGGGGCCGGGATAAGAACATGCCCCGGGAAAAGCGCGATATGTTCCACTATTATGCTTCCATGATGGAGCCGTGGGACGGCCCGGCAGCAATCATCTTCTCCGACGGCGAACAGGTCGGCGCTGTGCTTGACCGCAACGGTCTGCGCCCGGCGCGCTATCTGGTCACAAACGACGGCTACCTGATTTTGGCCTCAGAGGTCGGCGCGCTGCCGGTTCCGCCGGAACGGATCGTCCGTAAATCCCGCCTGCAGCCGGGGAAAATGCTGCTGGTCGATACCCGAACCGGCACCGTTCTGGAAGATCGGGAACTCAAGCACCGCTATGCGGCGGAGCATCCCTACGGCGAGTGGCTCGATCAGGAACTGCTGCAGCTGGCTGATATTCCGATTCCAAACCGGAAGGTTCCGGAATACACGGCGCTGGAGCGCAGCCGCCTGTATAAGATCTTCGGCTATACCTATGACGAGATCCACTCAGCCATATTGCCCATGGCGAAAAACGGCGCGGAACCGACCGCTTCCATGGGAGCGGATATCCCGCTGGCCGTCCTGTCAGAAAAGCACCAGCCGCTGTTCTATTACTTTAAGCAGATGTTTGCACAGGTCACGAATCCGCCAATCGACGCGCTGCGCGAGGCCATCGTCACCGATACGACGGTCTACGCGGGTTCCGACGGCAATCTTCTTTCCGACTGCGCGGAAAACTGCCGCGTTCTGCAGATCAACAATCCCGTCCTGACCAGCCGGGATCTTATGAAGATCGAAGGGCTCCATATGCCGGGACTTCAGGCGAAGAAGGTTTCGCTGCTGTATTATAAGAATGCCTCGCTTGCGCTTGCGCTCGACCGGCTGTTTGTCGCCTGTGATAAGGCATATTACGCGGGGGCAAACATCCTCATCCTCTCCGACCGCGGTGTGGATGAGAACCACATTGCCATTCCGTCCCTGCTGGCAGTGTCTGCCGTGCAGCAGTATCTTGTACGCACGAAAAAGCGCACGGCGATCTCTTTGATCCTTGAGAGTGCCGAGCCGCGCGACGTGCACCATTTCGCCACACTCTTCGGCTACGGCGCGAGCGCTGTCAATCCCTATCTCGCACAGGACTGCATCGGCGAACTCGTTGCCGAAGGGGCGCTCAACAAGGACTACTATGCCGCGGTCGATGCCTATGATCAGGCCATTCTGGACGGCGTCATGCGGATTGCATCCAAAATGGGCATTTCCAGCATGCAGTCGTATGAGGGGGCACAGATTTTTGAGGCTGTCGGCATCTGCAAGGATGTTGTAGACCGGTATTTCACGAACACGGTCAGCCGCGTCGGCGGCGTCGGCCTACAAGAGATGAATGACGCTGTCGTCTGGCGGCATGACCGGGCATTTGACCCGATGGATCTGACCGCTGATCTGACTGTCGATTCCTCCGGCTTCCATAAACTCCGCTCCGGCAGCGAGATGGAAGATCACATGTATAATCCGCTGACCATCCTGACGCTGCAGAAGGCCGTCCGTACCGGTGATTTTGCGTGCTTCCGCAGGTACTCCGCCATGGTTGATGATGAACTGCTGCCGCATACGCTGCGCGGTCTGCTTGGGTTCCGGTTTGACGAGACAAAGGCAATTCCGCTCGGCGAGGTCGAGCCGGTCTCCAGCATTGTCAGGCGCTTTAAAACCGGTGCCATGTCCTACGGCTCCATCTCCGAAGAAGCGCACCGCTGCCTTGCCATTGCGATGAATCGCCTGGGCGGAAAGTCCAACTCCGGCGAGGGCGGGGAGGAATCTGCAAGACTTGGCACGGAGGAAAACTCCGCCATCAAGCAGGTCGCATCAGGCCGGTTCGGCGTTACAAGCGAGTATCTTGTAAGTGCAAGCGAAATCCAGATTAAACTGGCGCAGGGAGCCAAGCCAGGAGAGGGCGGCCATCTGCCCGGCAGCAAGGTCTGGCCATGGATTGCGCGCACGCGGCATTCCACGCCCGGTGTGGCGCTTATTTCACCGCCGCCGCACCATGATATCTACTCGATCGAGGATCTGGCGCAGCTGATTTACGATCTGAAATGCGCAAATGAAAATGCGGAGATCTCCGTCAAGCTTGTTTCCGAAGCGGGCGTCGGCACCATTGCCGCAGGCGTCGCCAAGGCAGGTGCGCAGACGGTGCTCATCTCCGGCTATGACGGCGGAACCGGCGCGGCACCGCGCAGTTCCATTTACAATGCCGGCCTTCCGTGGGAACTTGGTCTGGCCGAAGCGCACCAGAGTCTCATTGCCAACGGCCTGCGCGGCCGGGTGCGGCTTGAAACAGACGGCAAGCTTATGACCGGACGCGATGTGGCAATCGCCTGCATGCTCGGCGCGGAGGAGTTTGGGTTTGCAACTGCGCCGCTGGTATGTCTTGGCTGCGTCATGATGCGCGTGTGCAATCTCGATACCTGCCCGATGGGCATCGCAACCCAGAGGCCGGAACTGCGGAAAAACTTCTGCGGCAAGCCGGAGTATGTCATGAATTTTATGGAGTTTGTCGCGCAGGAACTGCGCATGATCATGGCGAAACTCGGCGTGCGCACAGTTGACGAACTGGTTGGCCATACGGAGTATCTGCACATCCTGCCGCATCAGATCACGCAGCGTGCTGCGATGGTAGACGTCTCCGGCATTCTGGCCCGCTGCGGCGAAGAAAACTGCCATTATGATCCTGTACAGCGGTTCGATTTCAAGCTGGATACGACGCTGGATAAGCAGGTGCTTTTGCCGCTGCTTCCGAAAAAGGGAAAACCGGCTGTTCCAAAGCGCTGCACCGTTGATATTTCCTGTTCTGACCGTGCGTTCGGAACGCTCTTCGGCGCGGAGATCACGCGCCGTTGGGGCGGTACGCTGGAGGATGATACTTATCAGATTCACTGCCGCGGCGGCGCTGGGCAGTCATTCGGTGCGTTTTTGCCGAAGGGCGTGACGCTTTCGCTCGAGGGCGACAGCAACGACTATTTCGGAAAGGGGCTTTCCGGCGGCAGGCTGGTCGTTTTTGCGGATCGGGCCAGCACGTTTGAGCCTGCTGAGAACGTCATCATCGGCAATGTTGCACTCTACGGTGCAACAAGCGGCAGCGCCTTCATTTCCGGTATTGCGGGCGAACGCTTCTGCGTGCGCAATTCCGGCGCGACCGCCGTTGTGGAAGGGGTCGGCGACCACGGCTGCGAATATATGACAGGCGGTACAGTCGTTGTCCTGGGGCCTACCGGGCGGAACTTTGCCGCCGGGATGTCGGGCGGCGTTGCCTATGTGCTGGATCCGGAGCATAAGTTTTATCTGCGTGTCAACAAAGAACTTGTTTCTGTCGAGACCGTTACACAGAAGCAGGACATTTCCCGTCTCCGGGAACTTCTGCAGCGTCATGTGGCATTCACAGGCTCAAAAAAGGGCCGCGCCATTCTCGAACACTTCGACGAGCGGCTTGCGGATTTCAAAAAAATCATTCCGTATGACTACAGCCATATGCTGCAGATGATCGGCCGGTATGAGGCAGCCGGTATGACGCGGGATGAGGCAGAACTTGAAGCGTTTTTGAAGCGGGGGGAATAAAGCCATGGGAAAACCGACTGGATTTCTGGATTATACGCGTGTTGACTGTCCGCTCCGCGACGCAGCAGCGCGCACAGGCGACTATGCGCCGGTCGAACTGCCGCTGTCTGAACGGAACCGCCGCCGGCAGTCCGGCCGCTGCATGGACTGCGGCGTACCGTTTTGCCAGGCGGGTGTGTCGTTTGAGGGAGTATTGCTCGGCTGCCCGCTGCATAACCTGATCCCGGAGTGGAACGATCTTCTTTGGAACGGGGATTATGAGGGCGCGCTGCAGCGGCTGCTGAAGACAAGCCCGTTCCCGGAGTTTACAGGCCGGGTCTGTCCGGCGCTGTGTGAAAGAGCCTGCGTCTGCGGCCAGGTGTCCCAGCCGGTCACGATTCGGGAAAACGAACTTTCTATCATTGAGTATGGCTTTGAAAACGATCTGATGCAGCCCATGCTGCCTGCCGCGCGTTCGGATAAAAAAATCGCGGTGATTGGTTCTGGCCCGGCTGGGCTTTCCGCTGCTTATTATCTCAATCGTCGTGGCCATCATGTGACGGTTTTTGAAAAAGACCCGCTTCCGGGCGGGCTTCTGATCTATGGTATCCCGGAAATGAAACTGCCGAAGCAGATTGTTGCCCGCCGCATTTCGCTTATGAAACGTGAGGGCATCGGATTCCGGACAAGCTGTTGTGTCGGGAAGCAGATCGGCCCGGAGGAATTGGCTGCGCAGTTTGACCTTGTGATCTTCTGCTGCGGCGCGCAGCAGCCGCGGCCGCTGCCGTTTGCTGAAACGGCCGGTGTTTTCTATGCGCTCGATTATCTGCGTGCCTCGGCGCAGTCCCTGCTTGAAAAAACAGAACCCGCCGTAACGGCGTCCGGCAAGCAGGTCGTGCTGGTCGGTGCGGGCGACAGCGCCTCGGACTGTATCTCCGTTGCACTGCGGCAGGGCTGCCGGTCCATCACGCAGCTGATCCGCAAGCCGCGCACGGAGCGGACAGAAAAACGCGACCATGCGCATGAGGAGGCGGAGGCTGTCTTCGGCGCGGATATCCGGCGCTATGAGACACAGATTGAACGGCTTGTCTGCGGCGATGACGACTCTGTAAATGCGGTGATTCTGCAGGGAAGCGGCGAACAGCTGCCCTGTGATCTGCTGCTGCTTGCCTCCGGCTTTTCCGGGTGTGAACCGGCGTCTGTGGATGCGTATGAGGCCGTCCGGAAGACCGGCGTGCCGGCCCTGACAGCAGGCGATATGGCTTCCGGCGCGTCGCTTGTCGTGCTGGCTGCTGCCAGCGGCAAACAGGCCGCTGCGCAGGCAGACGCAAGTCTTATGGGCTACACCAATATTCTCTGAACTCGATAAATCCATTACCTGCTATATGCTGGGCGAACACGGAAATCAGCAGTTTGCACCCTGGTCCTGCGTGAGTTTTCGCGGTATGCCGCTGGATGCGTGGGCGGAAACAGATGAACGCTTCCGCTTTGACCGGATGGCGCTGCAAGAAGCGTCCATCGGCGGCGGCTGGGTCACGTTTTCCGGCAAGCAATGCACCGAGTACGGCATTGCGACAACGGCGGCACGGATGGCGCACATTGTGCTGCATGACGAAAAAGCCATCATGCCGGCCAGCGCCGAGCTTTGCGGCGAGTATGGCGAGACGGGGCTGTTCGCGGGCGTTCCGTGCGTCCTTGGGGCAAACGGCGTCGAGCAGGTGATCGAGCTTCCGCTCAGCGAAGAAGAGCGGGCACAATTCCACAGCTGCTGCGAGGGCATCCGCCGCAATATGCAGCATCTCAAGGAACTATAAAACAGGCAGGAGGTTATGACAAATGAATATCAGCATCACAAAAACAACGCATCCCGGCAAGCTGCCGCCTGCCGACCGGCTCGGCTTCGGCTCCGTGTTTACAGACCATATGTTCCTGATGGATTATACAGACCGGGAGGGGTGGCACAACGCGCGCATCGTACCCTTCGGGCCGATCAGCATTTCCCCGGCAGCAAGCGTTCTGCATTACGGCACGGAGGTCTTCGAGGGCCTGAAGGCATACCGCCGCCCGGACGGCGGCGTGCAGCTGTTCCGTCCGTGGGATAACGTCGCGCGTCTGAACCGCTCGTGCGACCGCCTCGGCCTTCCGCGCATCGACGAGGACGACGGCCTGCAGGCAATCAGGGAGCTCGTGAAGGTCGATTCGGCCTGGGTCCCGTCCGACCCCGGCACGTCGCTCTATATCCGCCCCTTCCTGTACTCGACAGACCCTACGCTTGCCCTGCACGGCGTACATGAGGCGACATTTGCCATCATTCTCTCCCCGTCAGGAAGCTATTTCTCAGACGGCCTGAAGCCCGTGCCGATCATGGTCGAGACGGAGGACGTGCGCGCGGTGCGCGGCGGAACAGGCGAGGCCAAATGCGGCGGCAACTACGCCGCAGCCAACCGCGCGGGTGATAAGGCGATGGAAAAGGGCTATTCGCAGGTCCTCTGGCTGGACGGCGTGGAGCGGAAGTATGTCGAAGAGGGCGGCGGCATGAACGTCATGTTCAAGATTTCCGGTACCGTCGTCACACCGATGCTGACGGGCTCCATCCTGCGCGGCGTCACAAGAAAGTCCTGCATCGAACTGCTGAAGAGTTGGGGCGTCCCGGTTGAGGAGCGGCTGCTCGGCGTGGACGAGTTGTTCGAGGCGGCAAAAAACGGCACGCTGGAGGAAGCATGGTGCGTCGGTACTGCAGCCGTCATCTCGCCCATCGGAGAATTGGCGTGGAACAATGAGAAATACGAGGTCAATCAGAACCGCATCGGCGCGCTGTCGCAGAGACTCTACGACGAGTTGACCGGCATCCAGTGGGGCACCCGGCCTGACCCGTTCGGCTGGACCTGCGTTGTATAACGGTACAGGCTTTGCACAATCCGCTCTCTGGCTCCTACTTTTTCAAAGGGGAAGCCAGAGAGCGCCCCGCAAAATCCAAATGCAGAAATTGCTGCCCTGTCGCCGTCCTTTTTTCGTTTAAATTGACGATTGACTTCCAGCCGCGCCGTGACTATAATAGCGCCAACAACGAAATACCAATGAAACCTTTGAGAAAGAGGAGTACCCTTACAAAACCGGGCGTCAGAGAGTTGCCGGCGGTGTGAGTGCAGCGGAACGGCGTAAGGGGAATGGACTTTTGAGGGCGGCCTGAACCCATCCGGACGGATGCAAGTAGGAGCCGACGGGTGCCCACCCGTTATCCACCGGGATGCGTATGATGGTACGCAGAAGCGAGCGGACGCGTAAGCGTCAATTTGGGTGGTATCGCAGGAGTGCAGCTCTTGTCCCATGTGGGATAAGGGGCTGTTTTTTTATACTCCAAATTCGGCCGTCGGCAACGGCCCCTCCATCCGCCACCCGAAAAATCAAACGGCGAAACGCCAAAAATGGAGGAACACACCATGAAGAACCTGAACCTGAAAAGAATTGCAGCAGCCATCCTGACCGTTGCCGTTCTGCTGACCACGGCGGCCTGCGCCGCCAGACAGAAACCCGCCGAAGACACTGCGGCCGAACCCCAGACCACGCAGCAGACAACTGTGCCGGACGCCGAACAGCAGACCTTCCGTATCGGCATCTGCAACTATGTGGACGACGCTTCCCTCAACCAGATCGTTGAGAACATCCAGACACGCCTTGCCGAGATCAGCGAGGAGACCGGCGTGCAGTTTGCGGTCGATTATGATAACTGCAACGCGGACGCGACCGTGATGGAGCAGATCATCGCAAACTTCCAGAGTAACGGCGCGGATCTTCTCGTCGGCGTCGCTACCCCCGTCGCCATGCGCATGCAGACGGCCACGGAAGACAGCCGGACGCCCGTTGTGTTTGCCGCTGTTTCCGACCCGGTTGGCGCAGGACTCGTGCAGTCGCTGGAAGCACCGGGCAGCAACGTGACCGGAACCTCCGACTATCTGGATACCGCAGCCGTTATGAATCTGATCTTTGCGGCCAACCCGGATGCGGCAAAGATCGGCCTTCTGTATGATGCCGGTCAGGATTCCTCGACGGCGGCCATTGCCAGCGCCAAGGCATATCTGGACGAAAAGGGCATCGCATACGTCGAGCACACCGGCAGCACAGCCGACGAAGTCATGCTGGCCGCGCAGGCCATGGTCGCAGACGGTGTTGACGCAGTATTTACCCCGACCGATAACTCCATCATGAAAGCCGAACTTGCCATCTACGAGACGTTCATCGACGCAGGCATCCCGCAGTACACCGGCGCAGATTCCTTCGCGCTGAACGGCGCGTTCCTCGGATACGGCGTTGACTACGCAAACCTTGGCCGTGAAACGGCGGACATGATCGCGGATATCCTGCTGAACGGCGCCGATCCTGCGGCTACGCCGGTCAAGACCTTTGACAACGGCACGGCTGCCATCAACACCGAGACCTGCGCGGCGCTTGGCATTGATTTTGACGCGGTCAGCAAGGCGTTCGAGCCGTACTGCACCAAGATTACCACGCTGACGACGGCGGAGAGTTTCTCGTAATCGGGGCGACGAACAGACAAATTGCCCGAAGCCGGTATGAGGCCGGCTTCGGGCGCTTAAAAAAGAAAGAGGAACCATCATGGATCTATCGAGTGTTCTGGGACTGATACAGACAGCGCTGGAACTTGGGCTTATCTGCTCGTGTACCGTATTGGCGCTGTATCTGAGTTACACGATGCTGAACGTCTGCGACCTGTCTACGGACGGCTGCTTCACGCTCGGCGCTGTGACCGGCGCGGTCATAGCCATGGCGGGCCATCCGGTGCTGGCCGTTTTTGCGGCGATGGGCGCGGGACTGGTGTCCGGGCTGGTCGTGTCTGTTTTGCAGACGCGCATGGGCGTCAACAGTCTGCTTGCCGGGATCATCGTCAATACGGCGCTGTACTCCATCAACATTGCCATTATGGACGGCGCGTCGCTTCTGAGTCTCAACAAGACGCAAACGGTGTTTTCGCTCATGAAAACTGCGCTGGCCGGTACGCCGCTCGCTGGGCAGTATAAGCTGCTGACCGTGCTTGCGGCAGTGGTGCTGATCGTATTGCTTTTGACGCTGTTCCTTCGCACCCGCATGGGCCTCGCCATCCGCGCGACCGGCAATAATCCCGACATGGTGCGCTCGTCGTCCATCAACCCGGCCATGACCACTACGGTCGGCCTGTGTATCGCGGGTAGCTTTACGGCGCTGTCCGGCTGCCTGCTCGCGCAGTATCAGAAGGCGGCGGATATCAACATCGGGCAGGGTATGGTCACCATCGCGCTGGCCTCGCTGCTGATCGGCAGCACGATTCTCGGCCGCGGCGGAATCTTCCTGCGCGCGGTGGGTGCGGTTCTGGGCGCGGTGGTCTTCCGGCTGGTCTATACCGTCGCGCTGCGGCTGGACATGCCGGCGTTTATGCTGAAGCTGGTGTCGGCGGTCATCGTCGTGCTTGCGATTTCGATTCCATACCTCAGAACACGGCTGCCGGTTCTCCGGCGCAGGATGCAGAGAAAGGCAGGCTGAGACAGATGCTGGAACTGAAGAAAATCTCCAAGACCTTCAATCCCGGAACGGTCAACGAAAAATGCGCCCTGCATGAGTTGTCGCTCAGCGTGCCGGATGGGGATTTCATCACGATCATCGGCGCAAACGGCGCGGGAAAATCCACGCTGTTCGGCGCCATCAGCGGCAGCTTCCTGACGGACAGCGGCGAAATTCTGCTGGACGGACAGGATGTGACGCTCCTGCCGGAGTACCGGCGGTCAAAGATCATCGGCCGTCTGTTTCAGGATCCGATGCGCGGCAGCGCGCCGGGCATGACGATCGAGGAAAATCTCGCGCTGGCCGCCGGCCGCAGCGGCTGGCTGGGGCATATCAGCCGCCGGGACCGCGAGTGCTTCCGCGCGCAGCTGCGCGAACTGAATATGGGGCTGGAGGATCGGCTGCGGCAGCCGGTGGGGCTTCTGTCCGGCGGTCAGCGGCAGGCGCTGACGCTTCTGATGGCGACGATCGCCAGGCCGAAACTCCTGCTGCTCGATGAGCACACCGCGGCACTCGATCCTGCCGCAGCAGAGAAAATTCTTGCCATGACCACGCGCATCGCGGCTGAACAGAAGCTGACCTGCCTGATGGTGACGCATAATATGCGCGCCGCACTCGCGCTCGGTAATCGGACGCTGATGATGAACGGAGGCCAGATCATTCTGGACGTCAGCGGTGAAGAACGCACACATATGGATGTGGACGACCTGCTCAAACGCTTCAGATCTGGCACTGGCAAAGCGCTGGACAACGACCGCATCCTGCTTTCCTGAACCCCGCGGCAGCTGAGGTTCTGCCGTATACTATATTTTCGATTATCCCTCTGTGCGAAAGATTCTCCGGACGAAACGCCTGTAGTCTGCCGTCAATATCAGATGCAGGACAAAGCCGCGAAGCGGGCAGTCTTGGAACTTTGCGAGAGGGTTGTACGAAAAAGTGCGTAGGAATCGAAGGAATATCAGCAGGTGCAGAGGTGGATGAAGCAACTCTGCGTTTACAGAGAAAAGCAGCTTGCAAGCCTGAAAACTTGCAAGCTGCTTTCTAAAAAATCTGCGCTTTACTGCACACGGTATCCGGCCAAAATCAGGTCGATGATCATCTGCCAGAAATCGTGTTCTTCTGCGCTGTAATACCGGCTGTCTGGAATTTTGTGAAAAGATACGATGCGGTTTTCTTCATCCAGCCATGCCTCGAAAAAATATCCGTTCCTCGTTGAACATACTCATTCTGGTGCAGAAATTGTAATACTCGTCAAAAGGCCGCCATCCTGTGTGTAGGAAAGGACATATGGAATCAGTGCAAACTGCTGCTTGTCCTGATTCTGCTTGGATTCTTCTTTTCCGTTCCTTGTGACCATTCCATCCAGCTGCTGTTCCAGATACCATTCCCATAGCTGATCAACGCTGTCGCCAACACGGATCCCCCGCTTTGTTTCGTGAGAATCATCCAGCAGCGTACTTTACTTCACTGGTCGGTTCGTTGTGTGTATCTTCAGGTAGTTTCAGCATAAGCAGGATCGCCAGCATCAACAGTGCGCCGCAAAGCGCAGCAGCCACATATTTCAGCCATGCTCGTGTGCACCGCTTTTCCAGAATGACCGCTTCCCGTGACCTCCACTTCCGGCGGAGCGGAAACGATCTCCACAGCAGGCGCTTCTACGTTTCCTGTGTTCAAAAGCTGGTCGATGGACACACCGTAAAGTTCGCCAAGCGCGAGCAGCCTTTCCGTGGAAGGCTTCGATTGTCCGCTCTCCCAGCGCGAAACCGCCTGTCGGGAAACGTTCAGCTTCGCGGCAACGTCCGCCTGTGTCAGTCCAGCCGCCTTTCGCGCCTGTGTCAGTTTTTCACCAAGTGCCATTGCTTTTCTCTCTCCTGATTTTATGGAATACCGCGATTTTTGTAAACCAAAAATCGGTTGCTTTCGCGCAAGTATTGGTTGCTTTTCGGCTTTTTTGAAAGTCCAAGTAAAATTTAATTTACATAATACCGTTATAAAGCAGACCGCAAAGAAGTCAAGGATGAAGATAGAAGCTGATCAGCGCAGAAACTGCGCCGCAGTAATCAAAGAATACGGGAAAAAGCACCTACGCGGACTGCTTCAGGGCGGCGCAGTTCCATGCAAAGCGGATTTTCCGGTGACTGTACCCTCCGACAGCGAAATGCACAAATCGGAAAGGCAAAATTCTGCGCAAATAGAGATTGTGTTGCATGGATATTTTCAAAAAAGTCGCTATAATACAAATAAGAACGCCGTTCTCCATTCACCTGCTGAAAACGGAGGGGTATAATCAAACTGCGAATGAAACTTCGCAGAGATTACGAAGCAGGAGGAAAAACAATGAAAAAGAGTGTTTCAAAATGGATCGCATTGCTGCTGTCCGTCGTTATGATCGTGATGTGCGCGGCAGGGTGCAGCAAGACCCAGACGCAGGAGCCTGCGTCGGATAATACCGCCGACGCACCCGCACAGACAGCCGATACGCCTGCGCAGGCTGACGAACCGGAACAGACAGACGCGCCCGCACAGGACGAACCGGTCACCATCACGTTCTGGCATACCTACGGCGACAGCGAGGAAGCGCAGTTTCTGAACGTCGTCATGCCGCTTTGGGAATCGCTTCATCCCGAGATCAAGGTCGAGGCTGTCCGTCAGGACAGCAGCCAGTACCACCAGATGATTGTGACCTCCTTCGGCACCGGCATGAGCCCGGACGTGGCCCGTGTGGACATTGCCAATATTGCAGCCTATGCCAAGCAGGGCGGTCTGGCCGCGCTGAGCGATTACCCGGACTTCGCAGAGCTTTCCGCATCGTATCTGGATGCACCGCTTTCGACCAATCTCTATCAGGGCAAATATTACGGCCTGCCGCTGGATACCAACTGCAAGGCGGCTGTTGTCAACACCAACGTGCTCAAGGAGCTGGGGCTTGACGAGATCCCCGCTACCATGGAGGAGTTCATCGAGGCTGCCAAGACCCGCGGCACCTATTCCCTGAATGTGTCCGGCGTCGGCGACTGGGATATGTACCCGTATTTCTGGCTGTTCGGCGGCGTGCTGACCGACGACGGCTTTACCAAGGCCAGCGGCTATCTGGACAGCGACGCCAGCATCGCAGCTATGCAGAAGATTGTGGAGCTGCATGACGAGAAGGTGTTTACCATCCGCGACGTGGACGGCTCCGTGGACGCATGGGACGGCATCAACAGCGAATACGCCATGTTCTTTGAAGGCCCGTGGTACTTCGGCTCCTATGAGGACAGCCTTTCCAAGGGCATCACTGCAGCGACCATCCCCACCTATGAAGGCCGCAGTGCGTCCGTGGTCGGCGGCGAGGATATTGCTGTGTTCGCCACCAGCGCACACCCGGAAGCAGCCTATGAGTTTGCCAAGTTCATGACCTCCGAGGATGTGCAGCTTGCCATGCTTGAGGCTGGTCAGCTGCCGATCCTCAAGTCGCTGGTAAGCAGTGAGGCCGTGCAGAGCAATCCCGTCTGGTCTGTTTATATGCAGCAGATGGAATCGGCCAAGGCTCGCATTCCGTCTCCCAACAACTCCGCGATCCAGGAGATCTGGAGCGAAACGGTGACCAGCATCTTCGTTGATGGCGCGGATGTGGCGCAGGCGCTTCACGATGCAGCGGCCCGGATCGACGAGCAGCTTAGCTAAACCGCGTCTTACAGCAGGCCGCAGGACCCAACGGTTCTGCGGCCTTTTTGAGAAAGGAGGAGGGGTATCCCTATGGTTTCTGCCGAAAAAGCCGGCCTGCGGGCCGGGCGGCCCGGCGTAGTCCGCAAGGGCGTGCGCGGCTGGCTCACGGCGCTGCCGTTTATCCTGCCGGGGCTGATTCTGGTGGCGGTGTTCGTGCTCTATCCGCTGCTGTTTACGATCCGTATCGCGCTGTCCAATTATCAGATCGTGCAGGGAAACATCACGTTTATCGGTCTTGAGAATTTCAAAAAGGTTTTGTCCGGCGGCTCCCGGTTCTGGTATGCCTATCGGAACAACTTCCTTTACGCGCTCGTGACCGTCCCGTTTATCCTGCTGGGCGGCATGCTGTTCGCGTATCTGATCAACAATCTCAAACGCGGACAGGGCATCTTCCGCGTGGGCTTTTATCTGCCGGTCATCACATCGTGGGTCATTGTCAGTCTGGTGTTCCAGTATATGTTCAATAACTCCAACCGAGGGCTGATCAACTACATCCTCGTGGATGTGCTGCATGTGCTGGACGACTATGTGCCGTGGCTGCTGCGGGAGTGGTCCGGCAATGCGGCCATCTGGCTCATGGGCATCTGGAAAAACGTCGGCTGGGCCATGCTGATCTATCTGGCGGCGCTGCAGAGTATTCCGAAGGAGCGCTATGAGGCAGCGGAGCTGGACGGCGCGGGACTCTGGGCGAGATTCCGGTATATCACCATGCCGAGCCTGCGGCCTACGACCTTTTATGTCATGGTAAACATGATCATCGGTTCGTTCAACGTCTTTATTCAGGTCATGATGCTGACCGGCGGTAATCCGAACGGCAAAACATCCACGCTGCAGTATCTGCTGTATGACAAGGCATTCAATCAGTTCGCCTTCGGCGAGGCTTCCGCCATCGGCATGATCTCCGCCGTGACCATCGTGATCCTGACGGTGATCCTGAACCGGACGCTGAAGCTGAACAGCACAGAACAGGAGGGATAGGCTTGAAACGTATCAAAAGCAAACGGGGCTCGGAACTTTTGGGTCAGATCCTGTTGTGGGCGCTGCTGATCGGTGCGCTGCTGGTCTTCTCTGTTCCGTTTTTCTTCATGATCAGCAATTCCTTTGAGGAATTCAGCTATGTGCTGCCATACCCGCCCAGACTGCTCCCGACCAGACTGGACTTTTCCGCGTACAAGCATATTCTGGAACTGGAGATCTTTCCGACGGCGGTCTGGAACAGTGTCGTCAATACCTGTGTAACGGTCATTCTTTCTGTGTTCATCTCCACGCTCTCGGCCTACGGCTTCGCCCGCATCCAATTTCCGGGCCGGGACAAGCTCTTTGGAATTTATCTGTTTACGCTGATGATGCCGGGCTTTCTGAACATCATCCCGCAGTTCCTGATTTTGAAGGGCATTCAGCTTCCGGGCCTGACAAACGGCCTGATCGGGACGCGTGCCGGTCTGATCCTGGTGTATGTGGCGACCAACGTCTGCGGGCATACGTTTTTCCTTCGGAATTTCTTCCGAAGCCTGCCGGATTCTCTATCTGAATCGGTCATTATCGACGGCGGCGGACACGGCACGATCTTTTTCAAAATCATGCTGCCCCTTTCCAAACCGGCGATCGGGACTATGACGATTTTCGCGTTTCAGGGCTTCTGGGAGGAGTATTTTACCGCCAAAGTACTCGTCGGCGCGGATGAGAAAATGATGACGCTCCCGCTGCTGCTGCAGCGGCTCAAC
>OJOP01000959.1_pt1 | contig 15364 bp, 10 predicted proteins | sample 1598161 | NCBI WGS metagenome assembly OJOP01 (sample SAMN01915206, study PRJEB22387) | human gut metagenome | isolation source: stool | host: Homo sapiens | place: USA | reverse complement strand
TGAAGAGGGCGCTGATGTATATGCTCATTTAATTCAAGAAAAAATTAATGAGGTTATGCAAAAACAAAAAGAGATTGAAAAAAAAGCGAATAAATAAAAGACTGCAGAGGAATTAATCTTCTGCAGTTTCTTTTGTATATGAATCTAAATCATTTGGAAAATTGATTTTATTTAATTTTTTGATGCTAAGTTCGATTGAAATATCAATATCTGCACTTGCTTTATCTACGGTTTGTTTACCTGTAAAGCTTAAAATCATGTGTGATATTTTTTTGCTTTTGATAGTTGCTTCAAGCGTTGCATCCTCTAGTTTTATAGACCCCATATTATCTAGAAGGGTGGCTAATTTAGATGTGTTGACTTTAAATGTATATGTATCATTTTCTTTTTTAGAGGAATCAAATAATTCGCATAATTGATCGTCAGTTAAATCTAGAAATGGGTTGTATGTATTTAATTTTGAATTCTTTTTAAGTCCGATCTTGTCGACTGTACTTTGGGTTTTTGTACCCATAGAATTTAAATATGTTTTTCCATCTTTAATGTAAAAGTTTAAAAAATTATTTTTCACATGATCGCCTGCAACTAAACCTATTGAAGTAGCAACTTGTAGATCTTCTTTTTGAAGAATTTGTGCATCAATATTCATTTTTGAATCTTTCATATCCAATGTTCCATTGATTTGGACACTTTTTAGATTTAATGTATTACCTAATGCATCAAAGAATGTAAGGATGTCATCATTGTTTTTTGAGTTTGAACATCCTGCAAGGCTAAGCGATAAAAAACAAGTTATAATTAGGGTTAAAAATTTTTTCATTCGGAACTCCTTTAAACGTTTATATTGTATGCACAATTAAAGGGGATGTCAAAATGGACAAATGAAAAAGCACCTACTTTGTGCAGGTGCTTAAAAAGGATAGGCAATATTTATAACTCATTTTTTAAATTTTGTCAAGTTTTTATTGACATTTGGTGGTTTTACTAGTAGTATAATAAATTGCATAATAGTGTGTGTTTTCAGATGAAAACCACCTAGTATAGTACAAATTCGAACGAAAGGATGGCATGCATGGACAACAACAAAGCATATCGTATTGTCTCGTGGGGAAAAAAATCTTCCCGTCGAGATTACTCAAAGGTTAGTGGTAAATTAGAGTTACCTAATCTTGTCGAAATCCAGACAGATTCATTTAAATGGTTTACGCAACAAGGTATCCAAGAAGTATTTGAAGAAATCTATCCAATTGAAAACTATGGAAAAAACATTCGCTTAAATTTCCTTCGTTATCATTTTGAAGAACCAAAATATAACGCAGAAGAATCTATGTATAGAGAATGCAACTTTGCAGCACCTCTATATGCAGATATGGAATTGGAAGTTACAGACTCAGAAACTGGGGAAGTTGTAACTAAGAGTGAAGAAGTATATTTAGGGGATTTCCCTTTAATGACAGAAACTGGTACATTCATCATCAATGGTGCAGAACGTGTAATCGTTAGTCAGATCGTACGTTCTCCAGGAGCATATTTTGCGGACAGTTATGATGAAAAAACTGGTAAACAAAACTATAGTTGTGAATTAATTCCAAGTCGTGGTACTTGGTTAGAGTTCATGACTGAACAAAAGAAAACTACAAACGGACGTTTAATTAATGTTTCTATTGACCGTCGCCGTAAAGTATTATTCAGTATTTTATTCAAGGCGATTGGTATGTCTTTGAATATCGGAGTGAACGAAGATACTCACGATACATCAATGATGGAAACATTCCTTCGTGCAATGGGACGTAACTGGTCTGATGTAGCTACAGATGCAGAAGATCGCGAATACATGAATATGTATTTGTTGTTGTATACTGCTTTCTTCGGTAAATATGAAGAAATTGAAAACACTTTATTGAACGATAAAGTAAAAACAACTCAGGAAGCTTTACTTTCTTTCTATGAAAATCAAAGAAGTGATGAAATCCCTACATTAGATGGATCAATCACTTTGATGCAAGCTAAATTCTTTGATCACCGTCGTTATGACTTGACAAAAGCTGGTCGTTATAAATTACGTAAGAAATTAAATGCGATCGATCGTATGTATGGTATGAGCCTTGCTCATGATATTGTTGATGTAAATGGCAACGTATTCATGGAAAAAGGTACTATGGTTCACCGTGATGAAAGAAATGCATTACGTGAAGAATTGGCTAAGGGTACTTATTGTGTCGCTTATCCATTCCGCTCAGAATTCCATGAAGAAGATATCGTTTCAATTCCAACAAGCTGGACTACAGGATTAATTGGTCGTGTATTAGCTAGTGATGTTGAAACAGAAGATGCTTATTTAGATGCTGGTACAGTATTAACTGAAAAAGATGTTTTAGCAATCCAAAAGGTTGTTGAAAATGTTGATATTTTTGCAGGATTGTTTGCACAACCAGTTAAATTAACAGCCGAAAATATGGATTCTGTATTTAACTATGGTCAACGTTTATATGCTCTTGGACGTTTAACAAATGCTCAAGGTGAAGATATTGTTGATGCAGATATGGAATTAGTTGCGAACCGTTATATGGTTGGTGTAACTCCAGATGCCATCGATAGTGATGTTGAAACACAAGTTAAACAACGTGCTTTAAGTGAAGATATCACAGCATGGTTGATTGGTGCATGTGTCCAAGAATTATATATTATTGACGATAATGGGGATGAAGTCCGTGTTGCTGGAAATGACCCATTCGCAAATAAACACACAATTACAGTTTCAGATATGTATGCATTCTTCTCATATAGCTTAAATGTTATGGAAGGTGTAGGAACAACAGATGATATCGATATGTTAGGTAACCGTCGTATTCGTTCTGTTGGTGAATTGATTCAGAACCAGTTCCGTATTGGTTTATCTCGTATGGAACGTGTCGTTAAAGAACGTATGTCAATTCAAGAAATGGATAGCTTAACTCCTAGAAAATTGACAAACATTCGTCCTTTGACAGCTGCAATTAAAGAATTCTTCTCTAGTTCACAGTTATCACAGTTCATGGATCAACAAAACCCTCTAGCTGAATTGACAAATAAACGTCGTATTTCAGCCTTAGGTCCAGGTGGTATCAGTCGTGATCGTGCAAGTTTCGAAGTACGTGACGTTCACAACTCTCACTATGGTCGTATCTGTCCAATCGAAACGCCTGAAGGGCCAAACATCGGTTTGATCAATAACTTAACTACATATGCTCGTATCAATGAATATGGATTTATTCAAACGCCTTACCGTAAGGTAAATGCGGATGGTACTGTTAGTGAAGATACAGTTTACTTAAGTGCTGATGAAGAAGCAGATTATGTAATCGCACAGGCCAATGAGGTTCGTGATGGTCATTTAGTAAATGAACGTGTCGTAGCTCGTAAGGCTGGTGAAACTATCATCGCTGATCGTAACGAAGTAGAACTTGCCGATGTCAGTCCAAAACAGATCGTATCTGTAGCGACTGCCTGTGTCCCATTCTTGGAAAACGATGATGCGTCTCGTGCCTTAATGGGTGCCAACATGCAGCGTCAGGCCGTTCCATTATTAGTTCCTCATTCACCTTATGTAGGTACTGGTATTGAATATAAAATTGCTAAGGACTCAGGTGTTGGTATCGTCGCAAAACAAGATGGTGTAGTTGAATATGTAGATGGATTGCGTATTGTAGTTAAAGATAATGAAGGTGAAAACCACACTTATCAGTTACGTAAGTTTGCTCGTTCAAACGCAAGCACTTGTATCAACCAACGTCCAATTGTAGAAGTTGGTGAAAAGGTTGAAAAAGGCGATATCTTAGCTGATGGTCCAAGTATGCAAAATGGAGAATTGGCTTTAGGTCAAAACGTTGTTATTGCATATACAACATGGCATGGATATAACTACGAGGATGCCATCATCATGTCAGAACGTATGGTTAGTGATGATGTATATACTTCAATCCACGTAGAAGAATATGATATTGACTGTCGTGAAACTAAGTTAGGTCCAGAAGAAATCACTCGTGATATTCCTAACGTTGGTGAAGCAGCAGTTCGTAAGTTAGATTCAAATGGTATCATCATGGTTGGTGCCGAAGTTAAAGAAGGAGATATCTTAGTTGGTAAGGTTACTCCAAAAGGACAAAGTGAAGTTAGTCCTGAAGAAAAACTATTATTAGCAATCTTTGGTGAAAAATCACGTGAAGTTCGTGACAATTCATTGAAAGTACCTCATGGTGGTGCTGGTATTGTTCATTCTATTCGTGTATTTAAACGTGGAGATGGATCGGATCTTCCTCCTGGAGTAAATATGCGTGTTAAAGTATATATCGTTCAGAAACGTAAGATTTCTGAAGGTGATAAGATGTCTGGTCGTCACGGTAACAAAGGTGTCATCTCTAAGATTTTACCTATCGAAGATATGCCATTTATGGCTGATGGACATCCAGTTGATATCTTGTTGAACCCATTCGGTGTACCTTCACGTATGAACATCGGACAGATTTTAGAAATCCACTTAGGTTACGCTGCTCGTAAATTAGGTGTTAAATTCTCTACTTCTGTATTTGATGGTTTATCAAATGAAGACTTACAAGATGTAATGCGCGAAGCAAGCATGACTGTCGATGGAAAACAGGTATTATATGATGGACAAACTGGACAACCATTCGATGAACGTATTAGTGTCGGTGTAATGTACATGATCAAGTTGGCCCACATGGTTGACGATAAACTACACGCTCGTGCTACTGGTCCATATTCTTTAGTTACTCAGCAGCCATTGGGTGGTAAAGCTCAAAATGGTGGTCAGAGATTTGGAGAAATGGAAGTTTGGGCATTGGAAGCATATGGTGCTGCCCACACATTACAAGAAATCTTGACAATCAAATCGGATGATATTCAAGGTCGTATCAAGACTTATGAAGCCATCATTAAAGGTAAAGATATTCCAGAACCAGGTGTTCCAGAATCATTCCGTGTATTGATGCACGAATTACAAGGTTTAGCAATCGATATTCGTTTGTTAGATGAAAACAATAACGAGGTTGACATCACATTAGATGATGATGACCAGGACGTTCATCCAGCTCAACCTTTACCAGAACAAACACAAAAGGAAGAGCTAGTAGACGATATTGAAGAAGAAAATAACGAAGAAGAGGAGGCGTAGTATAAAATATGAGTATTAACAATTTTGCCTCGATTCAGGTTCGCTTAGCGAGTCCAGAAACGATTTTAAAATGGAGTCATGGTGAAGTAACAAAGCCTGAGACAATTAACTATCGTTCACAAAAAGCAGAACGTGATGGTTTATTCTGCGAACGCATTTTCGGTCCAACTAAGGACTGGGAATGTGCTTGTGGTAAATATAAAAAAGTACGTTTTAAAGGTGTTGTATGTGACCGTTGTGGTGTAGAAATCACAAAAGCAAGCGTAAGACGTGAGCGTATGGGTCACATCCACTTAGCTGCACCAGTAGCTCATATTTGGTACTTACGTGGTATTCCTAGCCGTATGGCATTGTTGTTGGATGTAACACCAAAACAATTGGAAGAAGTTGTATATTTCGTAAGCTATATTGTTACGGATCCAAAAGAATCTGGTTTAGCTTATAAACAAATTCTTTCTGAACGTGAATTCCGTGAAAACCAAGCTATTTATGGTTCAACAGGATTTACAGCTCAAACAGGTGCTGAAGCTGTACTACGTTTATTACAAGATGTTGATTTAGAATCTGAATATCAAGAAGTACAGGATGCGCTTGAAAAAGCACAAGGTGAAAAACGTAAGAAATTAATCAAACGTTTGGATACAATCAATGCATTCCGTAATAGTGAAAACTTACCAGAATGGATGATTCTGACTAACATTCCGGTAATACCACCTGATTTACGTCCAATGCTTCAATTGGATGGTGGTCGTTTTGCGACAAGTGATTTGAACGACTTATATCGTCGTGTTATCACTCGTAACAATCGTTTACGTAAATTGTTAGATTTGGGTACTCCAAATATTATCGTTCAAAACGAAAAGCGTATGTTACAGGAATCTGTAGATGCTTTAATTGACAATGGTCGTCGTTCAAAACCAATTACAGGTGCTGGTGGACGTGCATTAAAATCATTATCTCATTCATTAAAAGGTAAACAAGGTCGTTTCCGTCAGAACTTATTAGGTAAGCGTGTTGACTTCTCTGGTCGTTCTGTAATTGCCGTTGGACCAGATTTGAAAATGTACCAATGTGGTATTCCACGTGAAATGGCAGTTAACTTGTTTAAACCATTTATCATTAATGAAATCGTAAACCAAGGATTAGCACAAAATCCTAAAAATGCAGAAAAATTAATCGAACGTCGTGATCCTCGTATCTGGGACGTTGTTGAAACAGTAATCGACGGATATCCTGTATTAATGAACCGTGCACCTACATTACACCGTTTGGGTATTCAGGCCTTCTTGCCTAAATTAGTAGAAGGACGTGCAATGCGTCTTCACCCATTAGTATGTACTGCGTTCAACGCTGACTTCGATGGTGACCAGATGGCCATCCACGTTCCATTAGGAGAAGAAGCTCGTGCTGAAGCATTAGTTATGATGCTTGGTTCTCACAATATCTTAGGTCCTAAAGATGGTAAACCTATCGTTACGCCAGGACAGGATATGGTTATGGGTAACTTCTATTTAACAATGGAAGAAACAAAAGAAGAATTCTTTGCAGAAGCTAAACACTACGAAGAAGTTGGCTGCCCATTAGAAGCAGCTCACTGGCACCGTTTTGGTGAAAGTGAAGGTCATGTATACACAGATGAAGATGAAGTTATGATGGCATACCAGTCGAAACAAGTTCACCTTCACACTCGTATCGCATTGCCTGTATGCAATATGCATAAAACATCGTTTGATGAAAAACATAAAAATGATTATTTAATTACAACAGTTGGTAAGATTGTGTTCAACTCAATGTTCCCTGAAGATTTCCCATATATTAATGAGGTATCAAAAGAAAACTTTATTAGTACTCCTGATAAATACTTTATTGCTCCAGGACAAAACATTAAAGAATACATCGAAGCTATGCCTTTAGTTGATGCGGTTAAGAAAAAAGATTTAGGTAAAGTTATTGCCGAAGTCTTCAAACGTTATGATGCAGATCAAACTGCTGAAATTCTTGACCAAATCAAATCTTTAGGATTTGAATATTCAACAGTAGCTGGTATTACAGTTGCCTTGTCAGATATCGAAGTGGCTCCTCACAAAGATGAATATATCGATGAGGGTCGTGTTAAAGCCGATCAGTTGAAACACTTACAACGTAAAGGTATGTTGACAATGGAAGAATGGGAACGTCACTTATCTAAGATGTGGGATGATCAAAAAGACAAGATCGTAACATCATTGATGAAAAACTTGCCTCGTAAAAACCCAATCAACATGATGGCGACTTCTGGTGCTCGTGGTAACGCGTCAAACTTTACTCAGTTAGCTGGTATGCGTGGTTTAATGGCAAAACCTGGTCACGCTAAAGCTGGTGCTGGTGAATATGTACCAACCATCATAGAAGTTCCTATCTATTCTTGTTTCCGTGAAGGATTGAACGTAAGTGAGTTCTTTATCTCGACTCACGGTGTGCGTAAAGGTCTTACAGATACTGCCTTAAAGACAGCCGAATCTGGTTACTTAACTCGTCGTTTGGTTGATGTTGCCCAAGATGTAATTATCAAAGAAGACGATTGTGGTACAGATAAGGGTTACTGGATCGAAACATTAATGGATCGCAAAACAAACTCTGTTATCGAACCATTACAAGATCGTTTAGTTGGTCGTTATTCTAAACAAGATGTAACAGATCCAAAGACAGGTGAATTAATTATTGCGAGTGATGAATTTATCACTGATGAACTTGCTAAGAAAATTGTAGATGCTGGTGTTACAGGTATGTATATCCGTTCTGTATTTACTTGTAAGTCTCGTTTAGGTATTTGTCGTAAATGTTATGGACGTAACATGGCTACAGGTAAAGACGTTGAAGTTGGTGAAGCTATTGGTATCATGGCGGCTCAATCAATTGGTGAACCAGGTACACAGTTAACAATGCGTACATTCCATACAGGTGGTGTTGCCGGTGCCGGTGCAGAAGATATCACTCAAGGTTTGCCTCGTGTTGAAGAATTGTTCGAAGCTCGTTGTCCAAAAGGTGTTGCGGTAATTGCTCAGATTTCAGGTGAAATTACTTCAATTGAACGTATTGAAGGAACAATGCGCCAAGAAGTTATTATCACAAACGAACACGAAAGTGTTTCTCATAAAATTAACGCGAACCAGTCTATGCGTCCATGGGTTCAGGTCGGTGCAAAGATTGAAGCCGGTGTTGCGTTGACTGAAGGTCCATTAGATCCAAAAGAATTATTACGTGTTGCTGGTGTACGTGAAGTTCAAGACTATATCTTGAAGGAAGTTAAGAAAGTATACCAAAGCCAAGGTATCGAAATTAGTGATAAGCACTTGGAAGTAATGATCAAACAGATGATGAAGAAAGTAATCGTTGTAGATAGTGGAGATACTGATTTAAATGTTGGTGTTCAATTATCATTGAATAACATCACAAAAATCAATCGTAACGCATTGTTAAGCGGTAAAACTCCTGCTACATTCAAACCTGTATTATTAGGTATTTCTAAGTCTTCTGTTGAAACAGATTCTTTCTTATCAGCCGCTTCATTCCAGGAAACTACAAAGGTTCTTACAGATGCGACTATTAAGGGTAAAGTTGACCACTTAATTGGTTTGAAAGAAAATGTTATTATTGGTAAGCTGATTCCTGCAGGTACTGGATGCCAGGGAGATCGTCCACAAAATCTAATTGTTGCAGAAAAGGCAAAAGAACTTCGTGACAAACGTATTGCACGTATGAAAGAAGTTCATGATGAAGAGTTCGACAAACTAGTATCTGGCTCTGATGATAGAGATACGATGGATAGTGTAGAAGCTTCAGTAGAAGAATCAATTCTACAAGATGCAGAAACTGCAGACAATAATTCAATGGATATCCAATCTGAAGAATAAGAATATAAGGAGTAGGTAGATACCTATTCCTTTTCTTTAGGAGTAAAAATGGAAAAATATTTTGATTTAGGTAGAGCGTATTACACATATTTAAAAAGCAGCACAAATAAAGATCAATGTACTGTTAGTGTAATATGTGATGATATTGATATTAAACATAACATAATGGATGGCCTATTGTTTGCGGGTGCCTATATATATGATGGATACCAAGAAAATACAGACGGATCTATCACTGTTTGTGATGGAAACATTTCAGTTTATGGATGTGAATTGTCAGATTTAAAGTATGAGAATTATATATCCAATTCCAATGCTACGATAATAAAAAAGTAGGACAATTGTCCTACAAAATTTGAATATTATTTTTTAAGCATGTATCGACCATGACTTCAGGCCATAAGCTTGCCTGGACTTCTCCGATATGTGCTTTTTTTAGTAGAAGCATACATAGTCTGGATTGACCGATTCCTCCACCTAAAGTGTATGGTAATTCTTTATTTAGAATGGCTTTATGGAAAGGTAATTCACATCTTTCCAAACAGTTTTCTTTTTTCAATTGTTCTAATAATGTATCTTCATCCACACGAATTCCCATAGAAGATATTTCTAGAGCACTTTGTAGTGGTTCATACCAGAATAGGATATCTCCATTTAGTGTCCAGTCATCATAGTCTGGAGCACGACCATCGTGTTTTTCATTGTTTGATAATTTATCACCAATTTGCATCACAAATACGCAGCCATGTTCTTTTGTGATGGCGTTTTCTCTTTCTTTTGCGTTCATATTTGGATACATATCTAATAGTTCCTGAGTTGTGATAAAGAAAATATCATCAGGTAAATGATTAACTGCCTGAGGGTATTTGTACCAAACTTCATGTTCCATATGCTTGATGACTTTAAAGATAGTACGTACATGTTCTACTAATGTTTCTTTTGTGCGTTCATTTTTAGAAATAATTTTTTCCCAGTCCCATTGATCGACATAAGCAGAATGAAAGTTATCTAATTCTTCATCTTTACGAATGGCATTCATATTTGTATATAAGCCTTCATGCAATTTAAAGCCATATTTCTTTAAAGCCATACGTTTCCATTTTGCTAAAGAGTGCACAACTTCCATTTGTTCACCAGGAAGTTCTTTCATGGTAAAAGATACGGGTTTTTCTGTACCATTTAAGTTGTCATTTAAACCAGAACTTTGTGTAACATATAAGGGTGCTGAAATTCTTGATAAATTTAATTCTTTACCAAATTCATATTGAAATGTATCACGGATATATTTAATAGCTTCTTGTGTCTCTCTAACAGTTAATACTGGATCGTAGTTTTCAGGTATAATAAGTTTCATATCATCATCTCCTCAATGTAAATATTGTATCACAAAATATGAAAAGATTTTCAATTTATTTTGTGATAAAATCATTTTATGAACATTCTATTTTCAATTAACGCAAGATTCATAGATTTGACAAAGACATGTATACGTTCCATCATTCGGTTTGACAAAAATATTGATTTCTATATTTTGCATCATGACTTAAATCAAAAACACATGGATGATTTAAGACGTTCTTTTTTGGAATGTACTTTTCATTTTATAGAAGTAAAGGAAGAAGAATTTAAGGGGTTTCCTATTTCATCTCGATATCCTCTAGAAATTTATTATCGATTATTCGCTTCGGATTTGTTGCCTAAGACATTGGATCGAATTCTTTACTTGGATGTGGATATTGTTGTGATTCAAAGTTTAAGGGAATTGTATAACATTGATTTTGAAAGTAATCTTTATATCGCTTCGAGTCATGTAAATGAGCGTATGACGCATTTAAATGCGAAAAGATTAGGGCTAAAAGAAGATGTACCATATATCAATACCGGGGTTTTGTTGATGAATTTAGAATTATTGCGTAAACAATTAAATAAGCAAGATATTTTAAATTATGTGAATGCATATAAGAAAAATCTTGTACTTTTTGATCAAGATGTATTGACGGCATTATATGGAGATAAGACAAAACTAGTAGATTATCGTAAATATAATTTAAGTGAAAGAATGATGAATTTCTATAATCTAAGAAATCCAAGAAGTAGGATAGATCTTGATTGGGTGAAACAGAATAGTGTTATCATCCATTATTGCGGAAGAATGAAACCTTGGAATGGTAAATATATAGGATGTTTAGATTGTTTTTACAGGGAGTTGGAAGAATGAGAGATCGGTTTTCAAATCGTTTAGGATTTATTTTAATTAGCGCAGGATGCGCAATAGGAATTGGCAATGTTTGGCGCTTTCCATATATTGTAGGGCAATATGGAGGTGCTGCATTTGTCTTGATTTATTTATTTTTTCTAGTCATATTAGGATTGCCAGTTATGGTTATGGAGTATTCGGTAGGACGTGCCAGTCAAAAAAGTGCAGCCCTATCTTTTGATGTATTAGAGCCAAAAGGAACAAAGTGGCATTTTATGAAGTATGTGGCAATGGCAGGAAATTACATACTGATGATGTTTTATACTTCGGTTTGTGGATGGTTGTTTTATTATTGCTACAAAATGTTGATGGGTGATTTTAATGGATTAAATGTGGGTCAAATTAATAATGAATTTGGTTTAATGTTGTCAAATCCCTTGATTCAAGTAGGTATGATGTTTCTAGTTGTTTGTATTGGTTTTTTCATTTGTTCAAAAGGCTTGCAGAATGGTGTGGAAAAAGTATCAAAGTATATGATGTTGTGTTTATTGGTGTTGATGCTTGTGCTAGCTGTTCGTTCACTCATTTTGCCAGGGGCTATGGAGGGCGTAAAGTTTTACTTGTTGCCTGATTTTTCAAAGATGCAAAATGTATCGGATGTCGTATTTGCGGCCATGGGCCAAGCTTTCTTTACTTTGAGTTTAGGTATTGGTGCTATTGCGATATTTGGAAGTTACATTGATAAAAGTAAAAAATTAACTTCGGAAGCTATTACGGTTGTATGTTTAGATACATTTGTCGCATTGGTTGCAGGCTTCATCGTGATTCCTGCTTGTTTTGCGTATAATGTGGATCCTGGGCAAGGGCCTGGATTGATTTTCCAGACATTACCTAATATCTTTGCGAATATGCAGTTTGGAAATATTTGGGGTGCTTTGTTCTTTTTGTTTTTGAGTTTTGCCGCATTAACTACAATCATTGCGGTATTTGAAAATATCATTACAATGACAATGGAATGGACAGGATGGTCTCATTCAAAAACAATCAAAGTAAGTTTTGTGCTTGTTTTTGTGTTATCTTTACCATGTGCATTAGGATTTAATGTATTGTCTTTTATTCAACCTTTAGGTGCTGGTTCAACCATTCAAGATTTAGAAGATTTTATTGTATCGAATAATCTATTACCTTTAGGATCACTTTGCTATGTATTGTTTTGTACATCTAAATATGGATGGGGATTTAAAAACTTTTTAAAGGAAGCCAATTGCGGAGAGGGAATTTCTTTTCCTAAACAAGTTGGTTTCTATGTTTCATATATCATTCCTGTTATTATTTTGGTAATATTTATACAGGGATATATCTCTAAATTTTTGTAGGAGGAGCCATTATGATTAAAAAGAGAAAAGTGGTTATTGTTGGTGCAGGAAATGTAGGTGCAAGTACAGCTTTTTGCATGATCAATCAAGGGATTTGCGATGAAATTGTATTAATTGATATGAATACAGAAAGGGCTAAAGGTGAAACATTAGATATGATTCATAGTATTGCCTTTATGAATCGTAATATGGAAATTAAATTGGGAGATTATACAGACTGCAAAGATGCAGATGTTTTGGTTATTACTGCAAGTGCTCCAATGGGTAAGGAAAACGATCGTTTAGTGGCTTTAAAATCAAGCTCTAAGATTGTTACAAGTATTGTTTCGAGTGCTATAGAAAATGGATTTGATGGATTTATCGTAGTTGTTTCAAATCCAGTCGATATTATGACTTATGTGGCTTATAAGGTTTCTGGTTTACCAGCAAATCAAATCATTGGTTCAGGAACGTTATTAGATTCAGCTCGTTTACAATGTCATATTGCTGATTGTATTGATGTAGATCCAAAGAGTATTCATGCTTATGTTTTAGGTGAACATGGGGATAGTGAAATGATTCCATGGAGTACAGTTCGTGTAGGTGGTAAAGACATTTACCAAATCATTAAAGATAATCCAACACGCATGAATGAGGGGATGTTTGAAAGTATTCATGAAGCGGTAAAGAAAGATGGTTGGGAAATCTTCAATCGTAAAGGAAATACATGTTATGGTATTGCCGCAAGTACAACACGTATTGTTCGTGCATTGATGTTTAATGAATCCGTAGTACTTCCTATTTCTACGTATTTAGATGGTCAATATGGACAAGATGGTGTATTCACAAGTGTACCGGCTATTTTAGATGCGACAGGTGTCAAAGAGGTTGTTGAGATTGAAATGACAAAAGAAGAAAAAGAACAGTTTGATGCTTCTTGTAGTCATCTACAAAGTTTTTACAAGGAAGTTTAAGCTTCCTTTTCTTTTAGTAGTGTAGGAGGTGTTAGGGTTGGCACAAGGACAAAAGTTAATGACATCTGGATCGATTCCTAAACAGATGGTTTTCTTTGCGTTACCTATTTTATTAGGAAATTTATTTCAGCAATTATACAATACAGTGGATTCCTTAATTGTTGGAAACTTTTTGGGGAGTCAGGCACTTGCGGCGGTGAGTTCAAGTGGAAACATTATATTCTTGATGATTGGCTTCTTTAATGGGGTTGCGATTGGTGCAGGTGTAGTCATTTCGCGTTATTTTGGCGCAAGAGAAATAGAGCGTATGCAAAATGCGATTCATACAACGGTTGCGTTTGGCTTGATTGTAAGTTTTATTATGACACTTATTGGTGTTTTCTTTACACCTACATTGCTTCGTTGGATGGGAACTCCAGATAGTGTGATGGCAGCTTCGGTAACTTATTTTAAAATATATTTTTTAGGTTCTTTTGGATCGATAATGTATAACTTTTTTGTAGGAATATTGCAGGCTGTAGGAGATAGTAAGCATTCGTTATATTATTTGATTGTATCAAGTGTAGTGAATATTGTCTTAGACTTATTCTTTATTGCGGTACTTAAGATGGGTGTTGGATCAGCTGCTTTGGCTACAATTATTTCACAATATATTTCAGCAGGTCTTTGTCTCTATTTATTGTTGACGACAAAGGGAACGCATCGTATAGTTCCTTCTAAAGTAAAAATTCATAAAGAGCTTTTAGGTGAGATTTTGAAGTATGGTTTGCCAAGTGGATTTCAGAATTCAATTATTGGTCTAGCGAATGTTGTAGTTCAATCGAATATCAACTCTTTTGGCGATATGGCGATGGCTGGATGTGGAGCTTATTCTAAGATTGAAGGATTTGCGTTCTTGCCGATTACCAGCTTTACAATGGCGCTTACAACGTTTGTCGGACAGAATTTAGGGGCTCGCCAATATGATCGTGTTTTAAAGGGTGCTAAGTTTGGTATGATTTGTTCGATGACTTTGGCAGAAATTATTGGTGTAATCATCTTTGTTTTTAGTCCTCAGTTTGTTGCAGCCTTTGACGCAACACCTGAAGTTATTCATTTTGGTACTTTGCGTGGACAAACGAGTGCTTTCTTCTTTTGTTTATTAGCGTATTCACATTGTGTGTCGGCTATTTTAAGAGGGGCTGGGAAGTCAATGGTTCCAATGATTGTAATGATGGTTTGTTGGTGTTTTGTGCGTGTTACAGGTCTTACAATCATGGGGGCTTTAGTGCATAATATTTGGTGTGTATATTGGATTTATCCAATTACTTGGTCTTTATCAAGTATCACGTTCTTTATTTATTATCATAGGGTAGATTGGCTTCATGCATAAATTTGACAACTGGATTTAATAAGTGATAGACTTATATCGAGGTAGATAATTATGAAATCAATGTTAGAAGAATTAAAAGATGTAAAAATTAAAAAACACACAGTTACATCTATTGAATATGATTGCAAGTCTGAAGAAAAAGAGGACGAAGTATTTGATCAGGTTCATAATATTGTCACAAATCATTTAGATGACTTCGCAAAAATCACTTTTGATGTGGAAGCGGATCACAAAGTAAAAGTAGAAATTAGTGAAAACTAGTTTGACCATTTTAAAAAATGGTCTTTTTTTTGTTTTTGTATAGTTTCGATAATTATATATTTGATACAATGAGTACAAGAAAGATATGTAGGTACTATAATATGATAATTAAGAAAATAACATCAAAACAAGATGGGTTAAA
>OJOP01000938.1_pt1 | contig 15677 bp, 15 predicted proteins | sample 1598161 | NCBI WGS metagenome assembly OJOP01 (sample SAMN01915206, study PRJEB22387) | human gut metagenome | isolation source: stool | host: Homo sapiens | place: USA | reverse complement strand
TTTAATATTACACACTTTACACTTTTTTTCAATACCTTTTTGAAATACCAACTAAAAAATATTTATGTTTATAGTTTTAAATTTTAAAAAAATCACGACCTTATTTAAAAGTATCGTGATTTTTCTTTAATTATCTTTCTTTAATTATTTTTATATAAACAAGTCCACCTATACATATTATAATTACTAGTCCTAGAATTAAATATATTGTTCTAGCCTGTCCTGTTTGTGGAATTACTGGTTTTTCTTCTTCAACTTTTCTGTATTTGAATATAACTTCTTGATTCTCTTTTGTATATTTACCTTCTTTATTTCCTACTACTTCTATATATTCATATCCATTTATTTCTTCTTCGCTTACACTGTAATCTGTTCCTACTTTTCCTGTTATTGTAACATCTTGCTTTATACTGTTTCCTTCTTCATCTTGATATTTTACTATAACTTTTCCTGTTATAATTGCTTCTGGTTGTAGTTTAGTTACATCACTTATATTTCCTGCATTATCTATTGCTCTTACATATGCTGCATTTTTTCCTTCTATAAATTTTACTGTTGCATTAGTATTGCCTTCTTCATCAACTTGCGTAGCAATTTGTTGCCACTGTGTTTGCTCATTTGGTTCTTCATATGCAACTTCTATTTTTGCAATTCCAGATTTACCATAATTTTCTGTTGCCTCTGTATCATATGCTTTTACATTAACTTCACCATCTGTTGTGCTTTCCACAGTTTCTATTGTAGGTTTTAATTTATCTATATTAGCTACTTTAATTTTACTTGTATATGTTCTTCCTTTTGAATCTGTTACATTAATTGTATATATTCCATTTTTTTCAACAGTAATTGGAGTATTCTCACTTTTAGCATTTTTGTCTTTTGTTTCAGATACAACTGTATCTCCTGCTTTTACAACTACACTTACAACTTTACTTGTTGTATTTTCTGAAGAATTTAAAGTAATACTTTGATTTGTCCAATTGTTATTACTTAAATTATAATTTGCTGTTGGTCCAAAATATTCTAAATTTACACCTGTATCTACAATACAACCTCCAATATATGCCCAAACTTCTCCATTTTCTGCTAGTGCATATACTGGTATATATTTATTAGCAGTGCTGTTGTCATAATTATCTTTATTTTCCTCCGCTGAGCCTCTATGAGCTATCCATATATATTCATAATGAGCTGTCAAGCCACTTTCAGTATTTTCGGCTATATCGACAAATCTTGGCAATTGTTCATTTGATTCTTGAACATCAAAATAAATTTCATCATCTTTTTTAGTTACATCTTTTAATGTTCCATCTTCATTTCTTTTTAATCCATTAAAAAACCTTATTGCTTTATTTTCTTTAGAATATGTACCATATTTCGGTGTATCTGATTCTACAATCTTTCCAACTTTTACTTCTGTTCCATTTGTAACATCATCTAAATTATATAATTTACCGTCTTTAAGTGCTAAATGCGATGCTACTAAATACTTATCTGTTTGCTCTTGAAGTTCTTGTACAGCAGATGTTAAGCTTGTATCATCTACTAAAAGTGAAATTACATCTCCATCTTTTGTTAAAGCTGTAGAAAAGTCGTAAATATCAACAATATTACTTACTTCTAATTTATAAACTATACGTAATGTTGGACCAGCTATCAAATAGTTTCCTAAATTCATTTTGTTCCATAATCGTGCTAAGCCACTCTCGTCATTTCCATTTGCAACTGCATATACTTCTCCTTTTTGTGTCAATATTAGAAATGAAGAACCATCTCCTACTACTTTAACATATTTCTCGTCTCCTATTACTTCTTTAGCTTTTTTTATGACTTCTATATTACTTTCTAGGTTTCCATCGCTGTCTACATATGCATAAATTGTTTTACTATTTGAATTTCCTATGTAATTAGCATTACATATTACCGAATAATCAATATTTTTCGCACTGTCAGATAAACCTCTTATTGTATTTTCACTTTGCATACTTACATTATCATTTTCCATATCTTTATATGTTATTTCTCCAAGCGATGTATACGGATCAGTAGAAGCATAACCACCGTCTTGTCCACGATAAAACTTGTCTGTCGCAGTAAAACTATATATCAAATCAGATGCAATCTTATTCAATAATCCTAATAATCCTTTATTGTTATCATTATCTTGGTTACTATTTGTATTGTCTTTTTTTATTTCTTCTTCCAATTCTATATTTTTATTATTATTTTTATCTGACCAGCCCACATTAGATTCATTACCATTTTGAAGTATATATCCATTAACTTTTCTATTTTCTGTATTTTCAACATTTAATTTACCATCTGTATCTATTGTTATTTTTAAAATACTACATTCATACTCATTATTTATTATTCTTGCGTAAATTGGTACACTATATTCAATTTCTTTTGTGTATTTAGTCCAATTTTCATTATCTACAGAATACTCAATATCATTATCACTTTCTAATTTAATTTTTCCATTTACTACTGTAACTTCTGGCACTTTAGTTTCTTTTCTGCTTTGAATACTTGAAACATGAACTGTTCTAATTACCGTATAATTACTGCTTTTATCTGTAAATTCAAATGTGTAAATTCCATTATCTGTTGCTTCATATGTTATTTGGTTTTTTTCTGAAGTTTCGTTGTTAGGCATTTTTATTTTATATTTATTTTGTTTTAGTTATTGATGAACTAACTTTCACATGTTCTAATAATGTTAATGGTAAGAATTCGGTCTCCTCCAAACTCTTTTCAAATATGAAAAGAGAATTGAATCAAAAATACAACTTATTGGTACAGATCTCTGTTTCAGACAGTTGATCTGTTTTTTTTATCCCTTTCAAGGCTAAAAAAAGCCTTTTTTGTGGACTTTCAAGTGAAGGGGAAATTGTTTCTCCTTCACAAAAGGAGGAATAATTAAATGTATAACTATGGTTACGAAAAGAAAAAGTATTTAGAAGAAAAAGAAAAAGAAGAAAACTTACTACGATTATTAGGATTTCCTGAATGGAAGATTCAGTACCTTCGAGAACTAGATGATTTTGATTTCAACAAAAATCGCAGTTTTCACCGTAATGAATCGCCAACTGAAGTAAAATTTTTTCTAAATGAACCTTCTGAAGATTGTATAAGTGAATATACATGGGAAGATGTACTAAATGGAGTAAACGATGCCGTTGTTTATAAGCATTTGAAAAAGTGTGATCCTGTCATGCAGAAAATCATTGTAATGTTGAAAAACAAGTATTGTGTACGGGAAATTGCTGAAGATTTACATATGACGACCAACGCAGTTTATAAAAGAATCGAAAAATTCTCAAAAAAATGTAAAAAGAGAGGCTAATAATTGACGATTTCAAGGACTATCTAGTGAAGGGGGATATATATCTTCCTAGTAGCTCTTTGAAAACAGCATAACAACTGTTAGATACAACACTTATATATTCGAGCTATTTCACTACTGCGCGATGATGTTTTTTAACGAGCGATGATACTTTAGATTGATAAACAATTTTGCTGATTGTGCCATGACAATATATAAGATAATGATACTTCTAGCGACAGGCTCAAGCGTGATATGGGTTGGTGCGATGCCAATGAAAGATAATTAGCAACTATCTTGTCTAATAGGATTCCTTTGTTTTCGGGTAATCAGGTGATAAATAGAAAACACGATAAATATTTTATTTTTAAACATCAACCGGGACTAGCTCCCGGTTTTACATAAGGAGTGAATATGCATGAAAGTAAAAAGAGGCGAAATTTATTTAGCGGATTTAAGTGATGCATCAGGATCTGAACAAGGAAAAGTAAGACCTGTTGTGATTATTCAAAACAATCGTGGTAATAAATATAGTCCAACAACTATTGTGGCTTGTTTATCTTCCAAGATTTATACAAAACATCATTTACCAACACATCATCTTTTACCAGATGGTATTGGATTGAAATACAAATCAATGGTCATGTGTGAACAGATTCGTGTTATTGATAAAATTCGATTGTTAAAGAAAATTGGTACAGTTAGTAGAGTTGATATGCTTGCTATTGATAGAAAAATAAAAATCAGTCTAGATTTACGTTTACATAACCAAAGAAAATAACTTTGGTTATGTTCCCTTTCCTTTTGGAAGCAGTCCTTTCCCAGCTGCTTCCTTTTATTTTGTAGGTGAGAATTTAGATTTCAAAGATTTTATAGTAAGGAGGAACAAAGAGATGAAACCTGTTATATGCGAGAAGAAGACATATACCGTTGCTGAAATTATGCAAATACTTGGTATTGGAAGGACAGCAGCCTATGACTTAACAAGAAAAGGATTATTCAAAGTCATTCGTGTTGGAAAAATACTTCGTATTAACAAGGAATCCTTTGATCAATGGTTTGACAGTCAACAATAAAGGAGGAATGAGGGATGGCTGTGATTTTAAAATTGGGAAAGAAATTTCAAGTAACTTACGAGGTAGTCACACCTGCAAAAGAAATAAAAATGATTAAGGAATTATTCGATAACTATGAAGATGCAGCTAAACGAAAAGAATTATTAGATGGTGAGACATGTATGTTTTCCCCAGATAGTTTATTTGTGGATGTAATGGAAGATTGGCTTGCTGATCCATATTTCAGAGATCATTTAAAAAAATATCACGAGGCTCAAAAAAACTATGATGTGTATCTTCGTAGCCTTGTAGAAACAACTAAAGTTAAAGATGTTGATTCAGCCTTTGCAAATTCTATTATTAACCAGCTCTGCACAATCAAAAGTATAGGAAGGAATAGTACATTGTCTGTAAAGACGATTCGAGCCTGTAAGCTATTGCTTATAAGTACGTGTGATCATGCAATTAAGATGGGAATCATGGATGAAAATCCATTTAATGAGATTCATATTTCAGATCCGAATGATTTTAAAAAAAGACCAAAGAAATATACAGATTGGACTTATGAAACCATGCTTCAGATTTTTGATGGCTGCAAAGAGGAAAAACTATATGTCATTATGCAAATCGTATTTGCAACCGGAATGAATGTGACGGATGTACTTGGTCTAGTATGGTCAGATTTTTATCATGAAAAGGATAAGTACTATATTCGGACAAATAAAATGATGGAACGCATGTATGAAAAAGAATTATTCTTCCTTCCTGAATCCTACGTAATCAAAAAATATGTTCATGATAAAAAGATCAAATCTAAAACCCAGGTTGTTCATCATTATGTGGATAAAGAAAATATATATTCTATTCCACGTACTCTGTATGAATTGTTACAAAACTGGAAAAAGCGTTCTAAAGACATATTCCAGTTTGATACAAGTCCTGATGCATTGATGTTTACAACTTTTGGAATCAGTCCATATGATGATCGTTTATTGCTTAAACATTTAGATCAAACAACATGCGCTTTGGATCTTCCAAGACATACACTAGCAGGATTGAAATTCTTTTCTGGGAAAGTTGCACCAGATGGAAGATCTTATAGGGATATTTATTATTATGAACACAATGATATTTCCTTTAGCTATTCTGGTTTAACTGCCAAAGAAAAAACAGCGAAAATCAACTCCGAATTTTCAAATCAAATGAAAAAAGAATTGCCTGATAAAGATAAAAAAGATGCAGTAGATTTAGTCAGACAGCTTAGTGAGGACAAAAATATCCGTAAAAAGTTATTGATGAAACTATTAGAAATTGAAAGTGGTGAATAAGATGGCATCGATACAAAAACGAAAGGATAAATACAATGTAATTTACTATTACACAGATAAATATGGAAAAGTAAAGCAAAAGTGGGAATCTTTCAGGACGTTAAGAGAAGCTAGAAAGAGAAAAGCCGAAGTTGAACTTCAACAAGCGAATCGAACATTCATTGCACCAAGTACAACGACTTTAAATGAGTTTTGGCCAACGTATGTAGATCTTTATGGATGTAACAAATGGTCAATATCCACTATGGAAAAGAATGCAGCATTATTTAAAGCTTATATTTCACCGTATCTAGGGCACTATAAATTAGATGAAATTCGTCCAATAACGATTGAACAATATTATGCAAATCTTAAAGAAAGTGAAAATACAATGAAAACCGGAAAAGTATCCAGCAGGGTTATCGCAGAGATTCATAGAGTTTTGCGTTGCACATTTAATGTAGCTGTTAAATGGGAATATATTCAAAATAATCCATTCTTAAAAGTTGACACACCCAAACATGAATATGAAAAGCGTGAAATATGGACAGCTAATCAGATTGCCAAAGCTCTTGAAGTTTGTGAAGATCCAAAACTTTCGATTGCCATTCAACTTGCATTTGCCTGTTCTTTAAGAATTGGAGAAGTACTCGGTCTTACTTGGGATAATGTGCATATCAGTGATGATGATTTTTCAAATAACGATACACATATTTATATAAAGCAGCAGTTAGAAAGAGCACGTACAGATGCCCTGGAAAAACTGAATAACAAAGATGTACTATTCATCTTTCCACAATTCGAAGAAAGAAAAAACGCAACAAGACTGGTTTTAAAAACTCCTAAAACAGATAGTAGTGTTCGAAAAATCTGGTTACCAAACACATTGGCTTGTTTTTTGAAACAGTGGAAAGAAGAACAAAATAAATACAAAGAAGCTTACGGGGATAAATATCATAATTATAATCTTGTGATATGTCAGCCAAACGGTATTCCATGTGAAGGAAGTGTTATTCGTAAAGGCTTATCAAAATTAGAAAAAGAAGCCGGACTTCCCCATGTTGTATTTCATTCCTTACGTCATACAAGTACAACCTATAAATTAAAATTGAATAATGGAGATATAAAAGCAACACAAGGAGACACCGGCCATTCTCAAGCTGATATGGTTATGGATTTATATAGTCATATTTTAGATGAAGATCGAAGAGTAAATGCGCAAAAGTTTGAAGATAGTTTCTATAAACAAAACATGGAAAACTATGTCGAAGTTCCCCAGGCAAGTAAGAAAGTTGATATAGATCAGGTCTTGGAAAAAATCAAGCAGGATCCCGAATTATTGCAGCTATTAATTGCTACTTTGGGAGGTGATTAAACACTATATTAGAATTCGTGACATATCGCCTGGTGCGCCTAGTGCCGTAGGGTTTTATTAGATAGCATTAGAAATCCATTAGACGACTCCAAAAATGATGTAAAAAAGTTCGGATTAAAACAGGTCATCCGAACGAATCTGATGCAGAGAAATTTTAATCATTTTTACCATCTGAGCTGAAAATTCTGAATGCTATAAAAGGTCATTACAAAAAAATAAAAAAGCGGAAAAACCGCTTAAATAAAGGCTAAAATGGTATTCCGGATGGGATTCGGACCCACGACCTTCCGCTTAGGAGGCGGATGCTCTATCCAGCTGAGCTACCGAAATATATAAAAGATAATACCACAAGTTTTTGCCTCTTGCTTAGGAAAATGACCTCCTGCTTAGGAGGCGAACCCTCTATCCTGCTGAGGTACTGGGACATTCTTAAAAATCTATTCAATTTTATCTAGTTATCATATCAAAAGGCGTTTGTTCCACCTAGCCCTTAGGAGGCGAATGCTCTATCCAACTGAGCTACTGGGACATATCATGATTTTAACACAATTCTGTAAAATCAACGATTGTTTTTACATGGTTTTTTTCAAACACCTTTTGATTGTTTGGATTTACTAAACCAATACACTCAATATTCAATGATCGAGCTGTATTGATCGCATACATTGAATCCTCAAATACAATCGCACTTTCTGCAGTTGTATTTAAATCTTTCAATACATACTCATAGATATCCACTTCTCTTTTTGACATCTTCAATTCATCTGCTGAATATACATTCTCCATATATTCCAACATACCAAGTCGATCTAATACTTTTTCAGATAATGCTCTTGTGTTTGATGTTAATACAGCCATCTTTTTATTTTCTGAAGCACACTTCTTTATATAATCCAAAGCACCCTTCTTTGCCTCAATATGATACGCATATTGATTCAAGATATCTTCATTTACTTCATTGAACATCCAAGCCTCATCTTGTTTAGTATGAAATCTTTCTTTAATGTATGTTAAAACTTCCGAAAATTTCATCGTAAAAAAGATTTGACGAGCCTCTTCCATACTCATATACAAATCCATCTTTTTAAATAAACGAATGATGGCATCTTCCCATACGTGCATCGATTCAATTAATGTATCATCTAAATCAAAAAGTATTGTTTCCATATTTCACCTAAATGGTGCGCCTGACAGGTCTCGAACCTGCAACCGCCAGAATCGGAATCTGATACTCTATCCAGTTGAGCTACAGGCGCACTACTTGATAATTATAGCCTAAATTAGTTTCATAATCCATTAAAATGTGGTATAAAAGTTAAGGTATATTTTAGGAGGAGAATATTTTTCATGGCAAAACGAATTATTCAAGTTGAAGAAAAAGTACCCGCAAATCTGCTGATACCATTAAGTATTCAACACATGTTCGCAATGTTTGGAGCCAGTGTATTAGTACCATTCTTATTCGGTATTAACCCAGCTATCGTACTATTCATGAATGGTATCGGAACATTGTTGTTTATTTTTATCACAAAAGGAAAAGCACCAGCCTATTTAGGAAGTAGCTTTGCCTTCATTGCTCCCGCAAATATCATTATCGCAAAATTTGGATATCCATACGCATGTGGTGGATTTGTTGCGGTTGGTTTTTGCGGATGTTTATTGGCAATGATCATCAAGAAATTTGGAACAAAATGGATTGATATCGTACTACCATCTGCCGCAATGGGACCCGTTGTTGCATTAATTGGTCTTGAACTATCTTCATCGGCTGCAAATACAGCTGGAATTCTAGGAGATAACATTGACCCTAAAAACGTGATTGTTTTTGCGGTTACACTTGGTATGGCCGTAATTGGAAGTGTATGCTTCAAAAAATTCTTAAGTGTTATCCCAATCTTAATTGCCGTAGTTACAGGATATTTAACTGCTGTTGCCGTAGGCATTGTAGACTTTACTCCTGTATTAGAAGCAAGCTTTATTTCAATTCCAAACTTTCAAGCACCAAAATTCAGTATGGATGCCATTCTAATGATGCTTCCCGTATTATTAGTTATCGCATCAGAACACATTGGTCACCAAATCGTTACAGGTGAAGTTGTAGGAAGAAACCTAATCGAAGATCCAGGACTACACCGCTCTTTATTTGCAGATAACTTTTCAACAATGATTTCAGGCTTAATTGGATCTGTTCCAACTACAACTTACGGAGAAAACATTGGAGTTATGGCGATTACTGGCGTATATAGCGTACAAGTTATTGCCGGAGCTGCCATCCTATCCATCATCTGTTCATTCATTGGTCCATTATCTGCATTGATTCAAACAATTCCAAATCCAGTTATCGGTGGAATCAGTTTCTTACTATACGGTATGATTGGTACAAGTGGATTAAGAATTCTAGTCGATCAAAAAGTAGATTATGGAAAAAGTGTAAACATGATTTTAACATCCGTTGTGTTCGTTGTTGGACTTAGCGGAGTAACAATTCACTTAGGAAATATTTCCTTATCAGGAATGGTACTTGCTTGTATCACAGGAATGATCATGTCTTTACTATTCTATATCTTTGAAAAATTCCATTTATTAAATGAAGAAGCATAAACTAAAAATTGTCATCATTCACGATGACAATTTTTTTAGTGCTTTGCATCATAATAAATCGATGCCTTTACTTTTTCTGTATGTTCTTTACCACAAAGCTTTTCTAGAATCGCAAACGCAAACTCAATACTTGCTGCCGCACTTACACCCGTAATGATGTTTCCGTCTGTAACGGCATAAGCATATTGATATTCACCACCAAAATCTTCATCCATATCTTTAAAACAAGTATATTTCTTACCTTTTAAGATACCCTCATGACCTAAGATTGTTGGAGAAGCACAAATAGCTGCCAATACTTTATTTTCGGCAAACTCATGAGCTAATTTTAATACTTCTTCATTCTTTTCTAGCTTTTGATAATGTGGACCACCAGGTAAAACTAAACAATCCACATCGCTAAAGTCATATTTGTTCATTGGAAACACACTCGAATAGGTTACGCCAAAACGTCCTGTAACCTGTTCTTCATTGTTAACACCAATCATATCCACATCAAGTCCACCACGTCTAAGTAAGGCAATGGGGCCCATAGCTTCTAATTCTTCAAATCCATTTTCTAATAACACTGCTACTTTCATGTTCATCACCTCTTTAGATTTAGTATACAACAGACTATAATAATTGTGAAAGGTTGTGATTATATGAAAGAAACAAAAACAGAAGCCATCTCATCGGCAATTCTATGCATTTTATCTGGCTTAGTCTTATGCATATTTAACGTCTCCATATTAACAACAATTACGCGAGTTATTGGATGTATCTTTTTAGTCATTGCGATTCTATTTCTATATACATATTTCAAGAAAAGAAATAGTACAACACTAACAACTCTTGTATTAGGCATATTCCTATTGTCTGTAGGCCTATATATGAGTTTTGAACCAAGAAAATTCATTAGTATTGTACCTATGCTTGTAGGAATTCTATTGATTATTAATTCCCTATCCCATTTTCAAAAAGTATTACTCTTAAAAGATAATGGTTTTGAACAATGGAAAGTCAATCTTATGGGAGCTATCTTTATCTTAGTTGTCGGAATTGTATTACTTATGAAACCCATTCAATCCTTAGACTTTATTTTCTCTTTAACTGGATCCTTCCTTGTACTAAATGGAATTCTTATCTTTTTGAATCAATATTTCATCCAAAAAACGAATTTATAAATCGAAGCACACCCTGCTCATTATTTGTATAGTCGCTAATATATTTAGCGGCTTTTTTTGCCTGTGCACTCCCATTTCTCATCACAACTCCATATCCACAAGAGGCTAGTAAATTCACATCATTTCCATTGTCTCCAAAAGTCATTACACAATCTATAGAGGTGTTTTTCTTCCGACAAATGAATTGAATAGCTTCAAGCTTCCCAACATCCTTCTTGCATAATTCAGTCCCAAGTCTTCCAACATCATAAAACCGATATTCTGGATGCTGTTTTAAGATTGATTTTTTTAATTTCAAGATTGGAAGTCCTGCAAAACACACCTTGTCATATAAAGGTACCTCTAAAGATATACTCTTTTCAAATTCAGTCTCTCTTAATGCTCTTATATAATGCACATTAAAAGGAATTACTGAAGCAAGCTTTTTTAATCCATTCATAAATGATATATCAAACATCGAATAACGACCATTTTGCCAAACATAACTAATCATATGATGTTTCTTTGCTTCTTCTATCAATTCTTTTACTTCATCTTTTGAGAGTCGCGTAAAACACTTTATTTTCCCATCTAAAAAATCATGTATTTCTAAACCGTTCGAACTTGCCACAAAACCATTGTATTCTCTTAGTTTTAGTTTTTCGATAACTTCATCCAACTCTTCATAAAACCTTCCAGTCACAATCCCAACTACAATACCTTTTTTGTTCAAGTTCAATTATTTTATGAACTGTATCTTTATCAATATGTTTATGTGAATCATATAGTGTTCCGTCTAAATCAAAAACGACAATTTTAACCATTTTTTACCTCTTTGCTAGAAAACCTACTAAATATATATTATTATAATAAAAAGAAAAGGGGAATAAAAATGAAAATATCTACAAAAGGTCGCTATGCCCTTCGCCTACTTATAGATTTAGCTCAACATAATGATTCAGGCTTTATAACACTAAAGGATATTGCCGCCAGACAAAACATCTCTAAAAAATATTTAGAACAAATCGTTCCAATTCTTACAAAAAGTGGAATGGTTCAATCCAACCGTGGTTTTCAAGGGGGATATAAGCTCGCAAAAAATCCAGACCAAATCCTTGTATATGACGTATTAGTCGCAACCGAAGGCAATTTGTCTTGTGTTGCCTGCTTAGACTCAGAAGTAAATGTATGTCCAAGAAAAGAAGATTGTACTACACTTTATATTTATGAAGGATTAAATCAAGTGATTGAAACCTATTTAAAAGGAATCTCACTACAAGACATTTTAAATCGTGAACAAAGCTTTGATTATGTAATCTAAGCTTTTCTTTTACTTTTTATAAAGAAAAGCTTAAAATAATGATTATAAAAGCGGAGGGTAAAAAATTATGAAAACAGAAACTAAATGTTTACATGCCGGTTATGAACCAAAAAACGGCGAACCTAGAGAAGTACCAATTTATCAAAGTACTACTTTTAAATATGATTCAAGTCTTCAAATGGGAAGATTATTCGATTTAGAAGACAGTGGATATTTCTATTCACGCCTTCAAAACCCAACAAACGATATTGTCGCAAGTAAGATTGCTGCTTTAGAAGGTGGTATTGCTGCTATGCTAACTTCAAGTGGACAAGCTGCCAACTTCTTTGCGGTCTTCAACATTTGTGAAGCTGGAGATCACTTAATTGCTTCTAGTGCCATCTATGGTGGAACTTACAACCTATTTGGTGTAACAATGAAGAAAATGGGTATCGACTGTACATTTGTTGACCCAGAAATCAGTGAAGAAGATCTTCAAAAAGAATTCAAGCCAAACACAAAATGTGTCTTTGGAGAAACCATCACAAATCCAACTGTACGTATTTTCGATATTGAAAAATTTGCGAAAGTTGCTCATGCGAATGGAGTTCCATTAATCATTGACAACACATTCGCTACACCAATTATGTGTCAACCAATCCAATGGGGAGCTGATATTGTGACTCACTCTACCACAAAATATATGGATGGACATGCATCTTGTGTAGGTGGAGCCATTGTAGATAGTGGTAACTTCAGCTGGCTAGAACATGCAGAAAAATATCCAGGACTAACTACACCAGATGAATCGTATCATGGTATTGTCTATGCCGAAAAATTTGGTAAATTAGCTTATATCACAAAAGCTACAAGCCAGTTGATGCGTGATTTAGGATCCATCCAAGCACCTCAAAATGCATATTACCTAAATCTAGGATTAGAATCATTAGCTGTACGTATGAAGGCACATTGTGCAAATGCACTAGCTGTAGCCAAATACTTAGAAGCCAATGAAGATGTTGCATGGGTTAAATATGCAGATCTTGAAAGTGATCCTCATCATGAATTAGCTAAAAAATATTGTCCAAATGGAACTTGTGGTGTATTGTCATTTGGATTAAAAGCCGATCGTGATCAAACTGAAAAGTTCATGGACAGCTTAAAACTTGCTTCTATTGTAACTCATGTTGCTGACGCCAAAACTTGTCTATTACACCCAGCAAGTCATACGCACCGTCAAATGAGCGAAGAACAATTAAAAGAAGCCGGTGTTGCTCCAGACTTAATTCGTTTCTCTGTAGGTCTTGAAGATGCACAAGACATCATCGACGATTTACAACAAGCTCTAGACGCCATGAAAGCATAGTCTTTTACAGAATGGAAAATTTCCATTCTGTTTTTTTTTCGCGTATAATAAAGTGTATACAAAAAAGGAGTTGTTTATTTATGCCAATCAACATACCCGATGCATTGCCCGCAAAAGACATATTAGAAAGTGAAAAAATCTTTGCGATTGAAGACAAAAGTGCACATAGACAAAGAATTCGACCATTAAAAATCGTGATTCTCAATCTAATGCCCAAAAAAATAGAAACAGAAACCCAGATTTTACGATTAATTTCAAAGAGTGCATTACAGGTCGACATAGATTTTATGATGGTCAAAAATCATGTTTCTAAAAATACAAGCCAAGATCATTTAGTCAAATTCTATACATACTTTGAAAAGTTAAAAGATAATTATTACGATGGAATGATCATTACAGGAGCTCCTGTAGAACATCTAGAATATGAAGATGTCGATTATTGGAATGAACTTGAAGAAATCATGGAATGGTCTAAAACACATGTCTATTCTACACTACATATTTGTTGGGGAGCCCAAGCCGGACTGTATTATCATTATGGAGTTCAAAAGCATATCTTGCCAGAAAAAGTATTCGGCATCTTCCCAGAACAATTAGTCGATGAATATGACTTTTTAACCAATGGCTTTGATGAAATCCACTATACGCCGCATTCAAGACATACGGCAATTGATGAAGAAGCCGTCAAAAAAGTGAAATGCTTATCCATACTATCTAAAAACGATGAAATTGGATCAAACATCATTGTCACAAAGGACTATCGTCAAATATTTATTTTAGGTCATTTAGAATATGGAAAAGAAACATTAAAAGATGAGTATTTTAGAGATTTAAAAGCCAATAAACCCATCCATATTCCATTCAATTATTTTCCCGATGATGATCCAGAAAAAGAACCCATCTTAAAATGGAGAAGCCATGCCAATCTTCTATATCGAAACTGGCTAAACTATGTATATCAATTGACGCCATTTGAAATCGAAGAAATTGGAAAAATAAAAGAACCCATTGGTACGGGTTCTAGAGAAGATCACGGCTATGCCAAGACTTTTACGAAGTAATTTTTTACTTCGTATTTTTTATTATTCCGAAAACATTGGAGTAGATAAATAACGCTCACCTGTATCTGGTAATAATACGACAATTGTTTTCCCTTTGTTTTCGGGACGTTTTGCGATTTGAATAGCGGCATATGTAGCAGCACCACTTGAAATACCTACTAACATACCTTCATTATGTGCAATCAAACGACCTGTTTCATAAGCTTGTTCATTTGTGACTGTAAAGACTTCATCATATACACTTGTATCCAAAGTATTCGGAACAAAGCCAGCACCAATACCTTGAATACCATGAGGACCTGCATGACCTTCAGACAATACTGGACTTGTTGCAGGTTCAACCGCAACCACTTTCACATTTGGGTTTTGATCCTTCAAATATTTACCTGTACCACTTACAGTACCACCCGTTCCAACGCCGGCAACAAAAATATCAACTTTTCCTTCTGTATCTTTCCAAATTTCTGGACCCGTAGATTCGTAATGAGCTTGAGGGTTTGATGGATTTTCAAATTGACTTGGAATAAAGCTATTTGGTATAGTGGCTGCCAATTCCTTTGCTTTTGCGATAGCGCCTTTCATACCGGCCTTGCCATCTGTTAAAACAACTTTAGCACCATACGCCTTCAATAAGTTACGACGCTCAACACTCATTGTTTCAGGCATTGTCATGATAGCCTTATATCCCTTAGCGGCTGCAACAGAAGCGATACCAATACCTGTATTTCCACTTGTTGGTTCAATCAATGTAGCACCTGGCTTGATCAATCCTTTTTTCTCAGCATCCTCAATCATTTTCTTTGCGATACGATCCTTTACACTACCTGCTGGATTAAAAAATTCTACTTTCGCAACAACACTAGCGTCTAAACCTTCTTTTTCTTCAATATGTGTTAATTCTACTAATGGTGTATTTCCAATTAAATCTGAAATTGCTTTATATACTGTCATTTTCTTTTCCTCCTATTAAACAAATTCAATATTATTCATTTAAAGAGCTACAACATCGTTTCATAATCAGTGCCTCCGTTTGCTATTCCTAGTAACTTTATAGGTATTATAGGAGTTTGACTCCCCCTTGTCAATAAAAAAAGCCCATCAAATCATATAAAATGATTTGTATGGGCGCTTTTCATTTG
>OJOP01000917.1_pt1 | contig 16063 bp, 7 predicted proteins | sample 1598161 | NCBI WGS metagenome assembly OJOP01 (sample SAMN01915206, study PRJEB22387) | human gut metagenome | isolation source: stool | host: Homo sapiens | place: USA | reverse complement strand
TTTGTGATTGCCATGTTACAGTCACAGCTTTTCAATCTGCTTTGTGACAAGGCAGATGATGAATATGGTGGAAGACTGCCAGTTCATGTGCGTGTCATTGCTGATGAGTTTGCCAATATTGGACAAATTCCTCAGTTTGACAAGCTGATTGCAACCATCCGAAGCAGGGAAATCTCTGCTTCTATTATTTTGCAGTCACAGAGTCAGCTAAAGGCAATGTATAAGGATAGTGCAGATACTATTCTGGGTAACTGTGATACCACACTATTTCTTGGAGGAAAAGAGAAAACTACCTTAAAGGAAATGAGCGAGCTTCTGGGTAAGGAAACCATTGACCTGTATAACACTTCGGAAACGAGGAGCAATCAGAAGTCCTTTGGATTGAATTACCAGAAAACAGGCAAACAGCTGATGACAGAAGATGAGATTGCAGTCATGGATGGAGGAAAATGTATCCTGCAGATCCGTGGTGCCAGACCATTTTTCTCGGACAAATATGATATCACGAAACACAAAAACTATCGGCTTCTTGCAGATGAAAACGAGAAGAACCGATACAAAGTTGAGAAAGAGTTAAATCCGCAGTACACACCGAAATCTGAAGAAGAGGTGGAAGTAATTCATGTAGAACTGTCGGAGTAACCTTGGGAATGAACAGAAAATAATGAGGAAAGGAATAACTGACATTAGGTGCACCGGCTTTTTAGTCGGTGTATTTTCGTTCCCGTAAACACCTGAAAGAAGTCAGTTTTGGTGAATGTATATGGCATTTTTTAGCAGTGCAATTACAACTTTAAAAACTCTTGTAGTCGCAATCGGCGCAGGTCTTGGCGTGTGGGGTGTCGTAAACCTTCTGGAAGGATATGGAAACGACAATCCCGGTGCTAAGAGCCAGGGCATCAAACAGCTGATGGCTGGTGCCGGAATCATGCTGCTGGGAACTACCCTGATTCCACAGCTGGCAACATTGTTCTCTTAAGAGGAGTGGTAGATGAACACCATCATTGAGAGAATTACGGAAGCGATAAAGGATATCCTGATCGGGCTTATCAAGTCCTGTTTGGATAACATGTTCACGTCTGTCAATGAGCAGGTGGGAACCATAGCCGGGCAGGTGGGACAGACACCGCAGGGATGGAATGCCGGAATCTTCAATCTGATCCAGAACATTTCCCAAACGGTGATTGTCCCCATTGCGGGACTGATCATCACCTTTGTCTTGTGCTATGAGCTGATTACGATGGTAACGCAGAAAAACAATTTCCATGAATTTGAGACTTACAACATTTTCCTCTGGATCTTTAAGGCGTATGTAGCCATTTATCTGGTGACGAATACGTTCAATATCACGATGGCGGTCTTTGACGTTGGCCAGCATGTGGTCAACAATGCCGCCGGAGTAATTTCCGGAAACACAGCAGTGGACGCATCGGAAGCAATCACAAGGATTGTGGATGCACTGGAAGATATGGAACTGGGGGATTTGTTCTTGTTATCCATGGAAACGCTGCTGATCAGTATTACCATGCGGATTCTGTCGATCATTATAACCGTTATTTTATACGGAAGAATGATAGAGATTTACCTTTATACTTCCATAGCACCAATTCCGTTTGCCACCATGACCAATAAGGAATGGGGCAATATCGGAAACAACTATTTAAAAGGCTTGTTCGCACTGGCATTTCAGGGATTCTTCATGATGGTCTGTGTGGGAATTTATGCAGTTTTAGTAAATGCAATGACCATATCCAGTGACCTTCATGCAGCAATGTTTTCAGTAGCGGCTTATACCGTGATTCTTGCATTTTCATTATTCAAGACCGGAAGCCTTAGCAAATCAATATTCAATGCCCACTAACGGGCAGGAAAGGAGCGCATACCATGGCGTATGTACCAGTACCAAAAGACCTTACCAAGGTCAAAACAAAAGTAGCGTTAAATCTGACAAAGCGGCAGTTGATTTTCTTTTCACTTGCCGCAGTTGTGGGAATTCCGTTTTATCTGTTCATGAGAAAACCAATCGGTTCCAGTATCGCAGCCATCCTGATGGTAACGATCATGCTTCCGTTTTTCTTCATGGCAATGTATGAAAAAGACGGGCTTCCCTTTGAAAAAGTGGTGGCAAATATCATTCGACAGAAGTTTATCTGTCCGGCAGTAAGACCATATAAGACAGAAAATTTTTATCAGGAGATTTCCACCCTTGTAAAAAAGGAGGGTGTGCCGGATGGCAAAAAAGACAAAGCAGGAGGCTCAGCAGGAGCGTCTGTCCCTGGCGGAAAAAAGAAACCGTCAGGAAAGAAGAAACAAAAAAAGCAGAAAAGAAAGAGAACAGGAAAAGCGTAGGAAGAAGCAGGAACGGGATCGTAGGAAACAGAAAAACATTCCTACAACTGCACAGCAGAGTATTCCGTATATTCGGATGCTGCAGGATGGTATCTGCCAGGTGACAAAGACCTTTTTCTCTAAGACAATTCAGTTTTATGACATCAATTATCAGCTGGCTTTAAATGAGGATAAGACCACGATATTTGAGAATTACTGTGATTTTTTAAATTACTTTGATTCTTCCATCAGTGTGCAGCTGTCCTTTATCAATCAGCAGGTGGATGTGGCTGAATTTGAGAAAAGTATTGATATTCCGGATCAGAACGATGACTTCAATGCCATTCGTGAGGAGTACCGGACCATGTTAAAAAATCAGCTTTCCAAGGGAAACAATGGTCTGGTGAAAACCAAGTATATCACTTTTGGAATCGAAGCAGAAAGCCTGAAGGTGGCAAGACCAAGGCTTGAAAGGATTGAAGCCGATATCCTGAACAACTTTAAAGTTCTGGGAGCACAGGCACATTCCTTAAATGGTCTGGAGCGACTGGAGATTCTGTATCATGTGTTCAACCAGGATCGGATTGAACCATTTAAGTTCCAGTATAAGATGCTTCCGGAAACCGGATTAAAGACCAAAGATTTTATTGCACCGACTTCCTTTAACTTTTCCAAGAATCAGACATTTTTGATGGGAAGAACGATGGGAAGTGTGAGTTACCTGCAGATTCTTGCACCGGAGCTTACAGACCGGATGCTTGCAGATTTCCTGGATGTGGATGACAGCATCAATGTCAACATTCATATCCAGTCCATTGACCAGAGTTCTGCAATCAAGATGATCAAGAGTAAGATTTCAGATCTGGATAAGATGAAGATTGAAGAGCAGAAACGGGCGGTACGTTCCGGTTATGATATGGACGTGCTTCCATCGGACCTTGTGACTTATGGAGAAGAGGCGAAGAACCTGTTGGAAGATCTGCAGTCCAGAAATGAGAGAATGTTCCTTGTGACGGTTCTGGTAATGAATACCGCAAAGAAGCGTCAGAAGCTGGATAACAATATTTTCCAGGTGCAGGGAATCGCACAGAAATATAACTGTTCTTTAAAACAGCTGGATTATCAGCAGGAAGCTGCACTTATGTCCTGTATTCCACTGGGAGTCAATCGAATTGAGATTCAGAGAGGGCTTACCACATCGGCAACAGCGATCTTTGTGCCATTTACGACACAGGAACTGTTCCAGGAAGGGGAAGCTCTTTATTATGGATTGAATGCATTATCCAACAACATGATTATGGTTGACCGGAAGCGTCTGAAGAACCCGAATGGACTGATTCTTGGTACACCTGGTTCCGGTAAATCCTTCTCAGCAAAAAGAGAAATTACGAACTGTTTCCTGATTACGGAGGACGATATTATTATTTGTGATCCAGAAGCCGAGTATTATCCACTGGTGCAGGCACTGCACGGACAGGTCATCCGGATTTCACCGGTATCAGACCAGTATATCAATCCGATGGATCTGAACCTGAATTATTCAGAGGAAGATAATCCGCTGTCCTTAAAGGCAGATTTTATTCTGTCCCTGTGTGAACTGATTGTCGGTGGAAAGAATGGACTGGAACCGGTAGAAAAGACGATCATTGACCGTTGTGTGCGGCTGGTCTATCAGGAATATCTCGCTGATCCGGTGCCAGAGAAGATGCCGATACTGGAGGATTTATATAATCTGTTGCGGAAACAGGAAGAGCCGGAAGCACAGCGTCTGGCAACTTCATTGGAGATTTACGTTACAGGTTCCCTAAATGTATTTAATCATCGCACAAATGTGGACATCAACAACCGTATCGTATGTTTTGATATCAAGGAGCTTGGAAAACAGCTGAAGAAGATCGGGATGCTGATTGTGCAGGACCAGGTATGGAACCGAGTGACGATCAACCGTTCCGCTCATAAATCCACCCGTTACTATGTGGATGAATTCCATCTTCTCTTAAAAGAAGAACAGACAGCAGCCTACAGCGTGGAAATCTGGAAGCGATTCCGTAAATGGGGCGGTATTCCGACAGGAATTACCCAGAACATTAAGGATCTTTTAGCTTCCAGGGAAATCGAGAATATTTTTGAAAACTCTGATTTTATCTATATGCTCAACCAGGCATCCGGTGACAGGCAGATTCTGGCTAAACAGTTGAATATTTCACCAACCCAGCTGTCTTATGTAACCAACAGTAATGAGGGTGAAGGACTTCTGTTCTATGGAAATGTGATTATTCCGTTTGTAGACAGATTCCCGAAGAATTCCCTTTATAAGATTATGACAACCCGCCCGGAGGAAACAGCCGAAGCAGGGTAATACAGGAGGAGTAAAACAATGTTACAGGTAATTTCATATGGATTGACATTTTGTGGCGGTGCTGTATTTGGCATCGCTTTTCTCTGTTTATTACAGGCAGGGAAAGGGTATCCGAAGAAGGAGGAGTAATCAGTGGCAGAACAGAGAATGAAAGTCAGGGATAAGAAAGTCCAGAAAATGACCAAGGATGGTCTGGTGGAAGAAAACCTGACGGATAAATCTTCTGTTCGTGTCAGTAACCGTGCCAGTGATGTGCAGATGGGAGGAAAACAGGGGGAAAAAGAAGTAAGCCTTGTGGATAAGTCTTCCCGCCAGTCTGAACGGAGTGGGAAAAATATTCGTCCCTCTGTGCAAAAATCCAGAGATGCACCGGAACTGATACGGACAGAGAAGCAAAGTGAGGATTTTGGACAGAGTAGTAAACAGCAAAATAGAAAAAGAATCCGTGCTGAAGTCGGAAAAGAATCCAGACTTGCAGAAAAATCCGAAGCCGGACAGTCAGGGAGACTGAAAGAAAAACGTGCGGATCTATCAGAAAACAGAGGAGACAGCCGGAGAAATCAGACCGGTGGCAGCAAAAAGCCAAAACAAAAACAACGTTTGAAGTTTGCTTATGAGGAAACTGGTGCTTCTGTGAAAAATGACAAAGATATGGAGAAATTGAACCAGATGGATACGGATGGAGTCAATTTCCGCCATCAGAAACAGAAAGAAAAAGCCAAAAAGTTTTCTTATGAAGAAGCAAGAAAGAAAAAGGAAGCAAAGCAGCATTCCAAGAAGGCACAGGTCTATCAGGCAAATGATGGAGAAGCTCCTGGAAAGAAGAAATCCCGCTTGAAGTTTGGCGAAGGGGAATCTGTGAAAACAGAAAAAGCTTCTGTTGTCAAGAAAGCAGGAAGTGCAACTTCCGTAGCATTGCACCGTGAGATCAGCAAAAATGAAGACGATAATGCGGCGGTAGAAGGTGCCCATAAGTTAGAAGAAAGCGGCGAAGGTGTTTACCGGCTGGAACAGAGAAGTGCCAGACGCAGGAAACAGAGGGCATTCAGAAAAAGAAGCAGACTTGAAAGACAGGAAGAGAAACAGACACAGGCGGCAGCCCGTCAGGAACAGAAGAAACTGAAAAAACAGATTCAGAAGCAACAGATCAAACGGGATTATGCCAAAGCGAAGCGAAGTGAACAGACAGTAGGAACAGCTACAAAAGGTACGATTGATTATATCAAGAAGATTGGCGGCAAAGTCACCAACTTTTTTAAAGAAAACCGGAAGGTGTATATCAGTGTAGCAGTTCTGATCGGATTGATGTTTCTGATCATAACGAATGTCACGTCATGCTCTGCAGTGTTTTTACAAAATGTGATCACTTACACCGGAACCAGTTATCTGTCATCGGATCAGGCAATCCGGGAAGCGGAACTGTATTACACACAGCTGGAAGCTAATCTGCAGGAGCGGATCAACAACATGGAATCTGAAGAACCGGGACATGAGGAATACCGATATAACATCGGACCTATTGAGCATGATCCGTTTATCCTGATTAGTTATCTGTCTGCAAAGTATGAAGAATTTACTTTTGAACAGGTCAAGCCGGAGCTGGACGCCTTGTTTGCAGAGCAATATCATTTAACTACTGAAGCAGTCAATGAGACTGTAACGGAGACAGCAACAGTAAGAGTTGGAGAATCTTTGGGACAGGTTGTGACCAGTGGATATTGTAACTGTCCAATCTGTTGTGGTATTTGGAGCGGAGGACCGACTGCCAGTGGAGCATATCCAACTGCCAATCATACCTTAGCGGTAGATGCTTCCAATCCGTTTGTTCCAATGGGAACAAAGGTAGTTATGAATGGTGTCGAATATACCGTAGAAGATACCGGAGCTTTCGCAAGATACGGTGTACAATTTGATGTCTATTATGACAGTCATGCGGCAGCATCTGCACATGGACATCAAACATGGGAATGTTATCTGGCAGATGATAATGGAAGCAATGAAGTGGAAGTGACCAGGACAAGAGATGTAGATGTGCTGAATGTCACCTTAAATAGTGGAAACCTGATGTCAATCTGTCAGGACAGGTTGGGATTTTTCCAGAAAGAACTGTTCAGTGCCTACAACGATACCAAAGGCAACCTGCAGATGTTTGCAACACCGGTTGATTTTAACTGGTATTCCAGTGTGACCAGCTATTATGGATATCGGATTCATCCAATATCAGGAGCAAATCAGTTACACAATGGTATGGATATCGGAGCACCGGAAGGGACAAAAGTAATGGCAGGGCTGACCGGAACGGTTACAACTTCTGCTTATAACGACAGCTATGGCAATTATGTTGTGATCAAGGACAGTAAAGGCTATGAACTGCGGTATGCACATTTAAGCAGCCGGAGTGTATCTGCAGGTGCATCCGTCACGAAAGGTGATGAGATCGGTCTTGTAGGAAATACCGGAAATTCTACAGGAAGCCATCTTCACATTGAACTTTTGAAAAATGGAGAGCGGTTAAACCCGATCTTTTATCTGGAAACAGGAGAAGGGGCAGGATTTGGCGGCAATGAATATACCAGTGAAGCAGCACAGCGTTTGTTAAATGAAGCAGCGAGATATCTTGGGACACCGTATGTGTGGGGTGGATATTCGCCAAGTGGATTTGACTGTTCTGGATTCGTAAGTTACTGCCTGACACATTCAGGTGTAAGGAATACAGGAAGATTAACGGCACAGGGATTGTATGACATTTGTACGCCGGTATCTCAGTCAGAAGCACAGCCAGGAGATCTGATCTTCTTTACCGGAACCTACGATGCAGGAGAACCAGTAACGCATATTGGAATCTATGTGGGCAATGGTCAGATGATCCATTGTGGGCATCCGGTTCAGTACACGTCCATCAACTCTCCATACTGGCAGAGCCATTTCTATGGATTCGGGCGATGGTAAGGAAAAGGGCGGTATAACAGCCGCCCGGAAAGGAGAAGAGATGAAAAGTCTTGAAAAAGCAACGGCAGATTATGAGAAAGCCAAGGAAAAAATGGAAGCATCTAAAGCCAGATATGAAGCAGATTTAAAGCGGTTCAAGGCTGCGGAGATTGCAAAAACAGAAGCAGAAAATCTGGAAATTGTAAGAATTATCCGTGCAATGGATATGAGTATTCCGGATTTGGAAGCTTTTAAAAAGAAAATGAAAAATGAGTTGCCCGGCAGGGTAGAAATACAGAAGGAGGAAATAAAAGCCGATGATGAATCTGGAAAAAATGAAACAGAAGAAGAGAACAAATACTAAAAGCAGGGTAAAAAAGAGTCTGCTTGCAGCAACGACATTTCTTTGCCTGACAACACCTTTGCTCCAGACACAGACTGCTTATGCAGCTGAGAATACCACGCCTGCAATCACGATTGAGAAACCGGATGGATGGAAACAGGGAGAAACAACCATTGCTGTTACGGTAGATGCCAGCCATATGCCGGAAGGTTTCTCAATAGCAAAGATTGAAGCAAAAGCAGGAAAAGATGGAAGCTGGCAGGATGTAACCGGAAGTGGAAGTATCACGATCACTGGAAATCAGACAGTGTATGTGCGTGTGACAGATGGTGAGGGGAAGGTCTATGAGCAGAATCGCTCTATTAAGTGTTATGACACAGAAAAGCCTACGCTTTCTGCATCTCTGACAGATGGTGTACTGACGATTCAGGGAAATGATACCGTTTCCGGCATTACTTCTGTGACAGTTAATGGCACCACTTATACAGATCTGAAGGATGGAATGCTGAGAGTGCAACTGACACAGAAAGATTTTACTACAAAACAGATTGAGATTACGGTAACAGACGGTGCCGGAAATACGTCTGAAAAGTATGTGTTACAGAATCCTTATTATGAATGGGCAAAGAAGCAGGCAGAGAAACAGAAAACTTCCAGTGACAGTAATGGTGCAATGGTAACCACGACCAGTGCAGATGCAACTGGGACTGAGAAAACAACGACTTCACCGCTTCCGCAGGATGCACAGGCTTCTGAGCCGACAGATGCAAAAGGAACCGTGGATGATCGGACAGTGACAGGTATTGAGGAACAGCTTAATAAAGAAGGCGAGACAGCAGATTCTGTTACTAAAACAGCTACGGAAGGCACAAAAGAGTTTTATACCATTTCAACTAAGAGTGGTAAGATTTTTTATCTGATCATCGACAATTCAAAATCTCAGGATAATGTGTATTTCCTTACAGAAGTCAGCGAGAAAGATCTGATGAACTTCACACTTTCTGATTCCGTGACACTTCCGGAAGTAGATACTGTTTATGCAGAACCAGAGAAACAGGCTGAAGAAGAAAAGCCGGAAACAACTGAGACAGCTGAGAAAGATAAGGTAGAGGATGAAATCCAGATGCCAGAAGATAAAAGTCCATTTGGAACGTATCTTCTGATTGCACTGGTTGCAGTAGGAGCTGCGGCAGGAGGATATTACTTCAAAGTCTATAAACCAAAGCATGAATATGATGACGAGGATGAGATGGAAGAGGATGAAGATGAATCCGAAGATTCAGAATCTGAAAAGCGGGAAGTAGACGATGCAGATGAGCAGGAAGAAAGTATAGAACCAGAAATCCTGAGAGACGAGGATTTTGATGATGCTGTGCTGGAAGATGAAGAAGAGGAGCAGGAGTAAATGAAATTAGTGATTGCAGAAAAGCCATCGGTTGCGATGGCACTGGCTTCCGTGCTTGGAGCCAGAACAAGAAAAGATGGCTACGTGGAGGGAAACGGTTATATCGTTTCCTGGTGCGTAGGACATCTGGTTGGATTATGTGATGCATCGGAATACGATGAAAAATATAAAAAATGGAGATATGAAGATCTGCCGATTGTGCCGGAATGTTGGAAACACAGGGTATTGGAAGGCACGAAAAAGCAGTTTGGAATCTTGAAAAAACTGATGCGAGATTCCAAAGTAGATGAAGTAATCTGTGCTACAGATGCCGGGCGGGAAGGAGAACTAATCTTCCGTCTGGTGTATGAGCAGGCAGGATGCAAAAAGCCGATGAAGCGGCTCTGGATCTCTTCCATGGAGGAACAGGCAATTAAAGATGGATTTGCGTCATTAAAAGACGGTTCGTGTTATGACAGTCTCTATCAGTCAGCACTTTGCAGGGCAAAGGCAGACTGGCTGGTGGGAATCAATGCGAGCCGTCTTTTTTCCGTTCTGTATAACCAGAATCTGAAAGTTGGAAGAGTACAGACACCAACACTTGCCATGATCGTGGATCGAAATCAGAAGATCAAGGAATTTACCAAAGAAAAATATTATATGGCTCATATCAAGTTTGACGAGATGGATGCGGTCACAGAGCATTTTCAGAAAAAAGAAGATGCAGATAGAGTGGCTGCGGACTGTATGGAGCGTATGTGCGAAGTGGAAAAGGATGATGTGAAAGAAAAAACGGTCCGTCCTCCGAAGCTCTATGATTTGACCACTCTGCAGAGGGAAGCAAACAGAATGTTTGGTTATACCGCACAGCAGACATTGGATGCCGTGCAGGAGATGTATGAGCAGAAGCTGGTCACTTATCCGAGAACAGACAGCCAGTATCTGACAGATGAGATGGGAGAAAGCACTGAAACACTGATTCAGATGTTACTTGGGAAAATGCCTTATGCTGAAGGTCTGGAATATCACCCAGACGTGAGTAAGGTATTAAATTCAAAGAAAGTATCCGATCACCATGCGATTATCCCAACCATGGAAGTAGCCAAAGCAGATATTGGTGAACTGAAAGAACGAAACCGCAAGATTTTGTATCTGATCAGTGCCAGGGTTCTGACAGCAACTGCAGATCCTTATATTTATGAAAGCCATAAATGCCAGATCACCTGCAATTATCATACGTTTTATCTCACAGCAAAGAAAACAAAGCAGGAAGGATTCAAGGCGATCGAAAATAAATTGAAACAGTTCTTTGGCGTAAAGATTGAGAAAGAAGAGCCGGAGCTGGATATCTGGGCAGGCAAGCATTATGGTCCCTGTGATTCTTTTGTATCGGAGCATTTTACACAGCCACCGAAACAGTACACAGAAGATACCCTGCTTTCTGCGATGGAACGTGCAGGGAATGAAGAGCTGACCGAAGATACAGAAAAGAAAGGACTTGGTACTCCTGCAACAAGGGCAGCAATCATTGAAAAACTGATTCAGTCTGGCTTTGTGAAAAGGGAAAAGAAAAATCTGGTGCCGACAGATGATGGAAATGTGCTGATTACGGTTCTACCGGATGAGATTAAATCTCCGAAGATGACCGCAGAGTGGGAAATGGCATTGAATCATATTGCCCAGAATACAGAGACAGCAGATGAATTCCTAAATGGGATTACAGAGCTGATGCAGGAACTGGTTGCCAGGTATCAGGGGATTTCAGAAGAGAAGAAAAATCAGTTTCAGGGAAAGGCAAAAGGAGAAGTCATTGGCAAATGTCCCCGATGTGGAGCAGATGTCCAGGAAGGGAAAGTAAACTTTTACTGTTCTGACCGGAACTGTACTTTTACCTTATGGAAGAATGATAAATTCCTTGCGAGTCAGGGAAAAAAGATGGATAAGACGGCAGCAAAGAAGTTCCTGTCTAAAGGAAAAATCCATTATAAGGATCTGGTATCAAGAAAAACAGGGAGACAGTACGAAGCAACTGTGGAGATGGTTGATCCCGGAGAGGGAAATGTACAGTTCAATCTTATTTTTCCACAACGATAAGTAGTGTATTGCAGGCAGTCTAAGGACTGTCTGTTTTAATACAAATATATGAAAGAGAGGACCTTAGCATGAAGAAAAAAGGTAATTTTAGAAAAGTAGTATCTGGCTTGCTGGCAGGCATGACAATGCTTAGTACAGTGCTATCTCCGATGACGGCATATGCAGCAGAGATCCAGCCAGAGGAGAAACCTCCACTTTATGAGGAAGTGAAAGACCTTCTGGATGAAGATGAGGTGGTGACTGCCAAAGATTATGAAATCGAAACAGGCAGTGTATTTGATGTGAAATCAGATTACACAGGACTGGAAATCAAGGATGATAACAAGGTTAAAGTCACATTTGAGGAAGCAAAGAATGATAAGAATGAGGATTTTACGACAGATCATGCGGACACTTACAAAGCGGTCTATTATGTGGAACCGGTAAATCAGGAGCATCCGAAGTACCAGATCAGCCGAAAGCTGATTGTGCGTGAGAAAGAAACAGAAGTGCAGACAGAAACTGCAGGGAGTGAAGCAGTAACCGAATCAGAAACAGCTGGCAGTGAACAGCAGACAGAGGAAACGGAGAATTCAGAAGCAGACTCGGAATTGCTTCCAACAGAGGAAGTGACGGAAAGCGAGATAGAAGAATTTGATTCTCAGGCAAGCGAACTATTACCGGATATGGAAGAAGATACTGAAAATACAACGGATTCGGAAACAGGTCTTACAGTATCGGATGCAATGGAGCAGGCGGAAGAGGAAGGAATTGATTTATACGCCATGGAAGCTGGTGAAACAGTCACTTTTATGGCAAAGACAAGTGCAAGAAGTGTACAGAAAGTATCTGTTACAAGAGGAACTCTGTATCGTTATGCGGATTATGGTTATGGTTCTTATCTTACCTATCAGTATACGGTTCAGTTTGGAAATGTATCTGCGACTGCTTACTGTGTACAGCCATCAAAACCGGGGCCGGGAAATGGAACCTATACGATTACAAAACTGGCAGACAGCAAGACACTTGCAAAGGTTTGTTATTACGGAACCAAGGCTGCAGGTGATGAAGGATTCTTTACAGAAGAGAATGGTTATGGAAATCTTAGTGCTGGAGCAAAATTCATTCTTGTTCATCTGGCGGCTTCTTATGCTAATGGAAGTGGCGACGCTTTTTCCGGAGCGAATAGTACAGCCAAGAATTTAGCAATGAAATTGTATAATTATTGTGTTTCACAGCCAGAAATACCGGATGTAGCAATGTCATTTTCTGATGGAGATGTAAAAGCTTATGTGGATGGCAATTCACAGAGAACCAAAGATATTACATTCAAAGCAGATAAGCTACAGACAATTACGATGAAGCTTCCGTCTGGTGTGAAACTTCATAATCTAAGCACAGGCACAACAAGTAAAGCTGGTGCAAGTGTAGAAATTTGCGGAGGAACAAAGTTTTATCTTTCTGCACCACTGACACAGGTGAGTGACGTGGCACAGAGCTGGTCTTCTACAATGAAGGGAAGTATTACAAAAGATTACTCTGCTTATAAAATCACCACCGGATCTGACACGCAGGATCTTGCGTTGGTATTTGGTGAAGGTGTGACAGATGAAAAATATATTGATTTCAAAGTGTCTTGGATTGAACAGGCTACGATCGAAATCGTAAAGAAAGACGATACAGCGGATGTCAATCTTGCAGGTGCAGTATTCGGTGTATACAGCGATGAGGCTTGTACAAAGCTGATCACTCAGATGCCGGCAACAGATAAGAATGGAAAATCCTCTGTTACGATTATCAAGACACAGGATACCGTTTATCTGAAAGAAATCACAGCACCACAGGGATATGTAGTAAATGCAACGGCAACAAATGTGAAACTGGTAGCAAGTAAGACCTCGGCTGTGACCGTGGAAAACAAGGAGCAGCTGGCAGAGCTTACCATTTACAAAGAAGGTCAGGTTCTTATCGGTGCAGAAGTCAGTGAGAGTGGAACCGTATTCCATTATGAGAACCGCAGACAAAAAAATGCTGTTTACAACGTGTATGCCGGAGCAGATATTGTGACTGCGTATGGTACAAAAGTGTACAGCAAAGGTGATCTGGTGAAAGAAAATCTGACAACAGGTGAGGATGGGTCTGTCACACTGAAAAACCTGCATCTTGGAACCTATGTGGTAAAAGAAGCAAAAGCACCGGACAATTTCTATAACGGCAGCGAAGAAAAGCCAGTGACTCTGACCTATGCCGGACAGAATAAAGAAGTTGTATTTGCAGATGTGACTTTTAACAACGAGAGACAGAAAGCAGATGTTTCCGTAGTAAAACAGGATAAAGACACCAAGAAACCACTGAATGGCGGTATTTTTGCTCTGTATGCATCCGATGATATTAGAAATGCAGACGGAACCGTTGTTGTGAAAAAAGGAACACTGATTGAGAAAGCAACTACTGGAGCAGATGGGAATGCAAAATTCACAGCGGATCTTCCGATTGGATATTCCTATTTTGTAAAAGAAGATCAGGCACCGGAAGGCTATGTAAGAAATACAGAAGATGTGTATACGTTCAAGTTTTCTTACACCAATGATAAAGAAGCAACCGTATCATTTGCCCATACCTTCAGCAATGACCGTGTGACAGCAAAGATCAATTTATTCAAAGTTGATAAAGAAACAGGAAAAGCAGTACCGCAGGGAGATGCCACACTGAAAGGTGCAGTTTATGGTCTGTATGCCCGTGAAGATATCGTGCACCCGGATGGAGCAACGGGAACTATTTATAAAGCAGGAGAGCAGGTAGCTTCTCTTACAATAGATGACAAAGGACAGGCTTCTGTAAATGGCTTGTATCTTGGCAAATATTATATCAAAGAGATTACACCTCCGACCGGATACCTGGCAGATACAGAAGAGCATGATCTTACGTGCAGTTATGAAGGAGATATGACAGCAGAAGTAAAAAGAGAGTGCACTTCCAGTGAGCAGGTCATCAAGCAGCCATTCCAGATCATTAAAGCAGCCAACAATGGAAAGACCGATGCAGATCTGTTATCCGGAGCTGGATTTACAGTTTATCTGAAATCTTCCCTTACAAAGAAAGCAGATGGAAGTTATGATTTTGATTCTGCAAAACCAGTAGTGAGTGGAGAAAATGGAGCAACTGAGATTTTCACAGATGAAAAAGGGTATGCCTGCAGTATTCCATTACCATTTGGAAGCTATATCGTGCGTGAGACAACAACACCGCACAACTACAAGCCAGTCGATGATTTTGAAGTGAATATCACAGAGCATCATCCAAATGAGCCACAGATCTGGCGAGTGCTTCTGGATGAAGAGTTTAAGGCAAAACTGAAAATCGTGAAAAAAGACGATGAAACAAAGAAATCCGTCCTGATTGCAGGAACAGAATTTAAGGTATATGACCTGGACAACAAAAAGTATGTGGAACAGGTAACAACTTACCCAGTGACAACAACCCATAAGTCCTATTTTACGGACAGCCAGGGATATCTGATCATGCCGAAGAATCTGAAGATCGGACATTACCGGATTGAGGAAGTCAACGCACCGGAAGGGTACACAATCAACAAGAACTATGTAGAGATTGCGGTGGATGCAAACACAGCATACCAGATGGATTCTGAGAGCGGAGATGCCATTATTACGGTAGATTACGAGAACCATCCGGTAAAAGGAAAGCTGACGATCTATAAAAAAGGTGAAATGCTGACCGGATTCAAAAAGGATTTTGTTTATGAAGAAAGATACCTGAAGGGTGCGGAATTTAATGTCTATGCAGCTGAAAATATCTATACACCGGATTATCAGAAAGATGAAAACGGAAACAGACAGCTGATCTATGCAAAAGATGCACTGGTAACAACGGTAAAGACTGGAGAAAACGGAAAAGCAGTTGCAGAGAATCTGCCGCTTGGTTCTTACTATGTAGTAGAAAAGACTGCACCGGAAGGATTCGTACTGAACCATGACAGATCAGAAGTCGCATTTGTCTATGCCAATCAGGATACACCTGTGATCGAACAGGAAGTGACTGTTGGCGATGACCGACAGAAAGTTGCAATCCAGGTAGAAAAACAGGATGCAGAAAATGGTGCAACCGTAGCAGGAGCTGTCTTTGGCATCTATAACACAGAAGATCTGAAGAATGAGAAAGGTGAGATTATTGTAAAGGCAGATACACTTCTGCAGGAAATGACTTCTGATAACGATGGTCTTGCAGCATGTACGCTGGATCTGCCACTTGGACAGTATTATGTGAAAGAGTTAAAAGCACCGGCGGGATTTGTATCCTCTGAGGAAGTTCTGAAACTGGATGCTTCTTACCAGGGACAGGATGTGAAGACAGTAAAACTGAAAACAGTGAAAAAGAACCAGCCGACAACAGTAGAAATCACAAAATCTGATGTAACAACAGGTGTGGAACTGGATGGGGCAAAACTCACCGTTCTTGATAAAGAAGGAAATGTTGTGGATCAGTGGACGTCTGTAAAAGATCAGCCACATGTGATCAAACGCCTGACAGTTGGAGAGGAATACACTCTTCGTGAGGAAATGGCACCTTATGGATATCTGAAAGCAACGGATGTGAAGTTCACACTGGAAGATACCGCAGAGATTCAGAA
>OJOP01000853.1_pt1 | contig 17237 bp, 16 predicted proteins | sample 1598161 | NCBI WGS metagenome assembly OJOP01 (sample SAMN01915206, study PRJEB22387) | human gut metagenome | isolation source: stool | host: Homo sapiens | place: USA | reverse complement strand
AAAAACTCTCCTTTTCACTACAATAATATTATATCATATTATTTCCAAAAAAGAAAGTTTTTATTTAAGTTCTGTTCAATTATTTCTAAAATAGCATAATCTCTATTATTCATTGTTCATAATTTCTTTCAGACTTTTTCCATCTTTATTTTTCCATTCTCTTAACCCATTTGCATTCCTTCCTAATATCATAGCTGCAGCTGTAGATGGCGAAGAAAAAATTATATCCTTCAAAAATATTCCATTGTCTACTATTTTTTGATTTCTTAACTCATTCCATTTATTTCTTAATGATTGGGTACTAGCCTTCTTAAATTCCTCACTACTTTGTGAGCCTTTAAAAACTATAAAGCCTTCTTCTGTTTGTGTACCAGTTGCCTTCAATCCAATAGAATTTATATAGTAAATTTCTTCTTCTTTTACCTCTTGTACCGTTAAAATTTTATCGAAAATATGATATCCATATACAGCTGTTAATAATACTATTTTTTCATAAAATTTTACTGCCCTTATCTCATCTGCACCATCTAAAGAAGATTTTGTTGGCTTCGTATCATTTTCAATAATAAATCTTTCTACTTCCTTTGCTTTATTATATAACTTATTTTCAATAAATTTTATATGTGCCTTATTTAAAGAATTATTTTGACTAACAAATACTAAACAATCATTCCAGAAATCTTTTGTTTTGTTATGTTGTATTAATCTTTTATATATATTCTCTGCTTCACCTATATATGCTCTATCCTCTCCTGTCTCTTCATCGGCTCCAAGCAATATATATACGCCTGTATTATCAATCCCCTTAAGTTCCTTTGCCTCATTTAGCCTATTCCTAGGAATTTTATAACTTATGCCTATCCATTCATCTAAATTACATTGTACAATTCCTGTTGGTGTCCCATTCTTTAAAATCATTGTTACCACATTTTGATTCATTACTACTCCTCCAATTTATATTCTTCACTGTCTTCTGCGACTTTTAGATTATTGTCCTGTGTTTCATCTTCTTCATCATACTCGTTTTTCATTAGTCTGTAAATAACATTTCCTAAAGAATTCATAATCGCATCATAAAATTCTTTATTTTCAAATAATTTTTTATATGAAGTTGCACTTTCTTTATAGCATTTTGCAGTTTTTTCACTGAATACTTTTGGAAATACTGATTTTGTAAACATATCTTCATTATTATTTTTAGCTAAATTCTTAATTGTTTTATCTTCCATAATAGTATTCATAAGATTTTCTACAATAAGATTATCACCATCTGTAAATTGCCCAGAATATAATTCATTTACTTTTTGAATTACCTCTTCAAGTAATTTCTTTTCTGGTAATACTGCAATCTGTACTTTTGCCCCTTGTGGTTTTATTATACCTGGAGTCTCTTCTGTCTTTCTTAAAGATACACTTCCATCAAATGTTTGCTTTAAATTATAGTAAGTAAGTTTAACAGTTCCTTCTAAATCTATTACATCAATTTTATTCTTTGGTAGTAATTTCTCAACGTATCTTAAATACATATATATTTTGTGTAATTCTTCATCACCCATATATGCTATTTGAGTTATATATGAATAAAATCTATTAAAACTTTTCACATCTCTTCTAAAACTCTCTCTCTGTTCAATATCTAATTTATTATATAAATCAACTGTTTCTTTAACACAACTTGTTAACTTTCCAAAGTCATTCTCACTTTGTTTCCCATTTTTTAGATACATTTTACAGAATTTCTCTACATTTTCATCATACCATAGTTTATAACTTCTTAATATGTTTAATTTATCATATATAACATTAGGATCTGTTTCTCTCTCTAAAAATGATACATCATAAAATGGTTTAAATGCTTCTTGAATATCCTCTGCTTTGTTTACAAAATCAATTACTAATGTATCATCTTTTCCCTTACACATTCTATTTAATCTTGATAATGTTTGTACTGCTTTTATTCCAGACAATCTTTTATCAACAAACATAGTATGTAATAAAGGTTCATCAAATCCTGTTTGGTATTTTTCTGCAACTACTAATACATTAAATTCATCACCATGGAAATATTCTTTTGTTTGGGACTCTTTTATTTTTTTACCATCTTTAGTTTTATTCATTCCTCCCTCTGTAAAGGAATCTCCTCCATCTTTAACTTCACCTGAAAACGCAACTAATACATCTAAATCATCATATCCTTTTTCTTCTATATATCTCTTTATTTCAAAGAAATATCTTACCGCATGTAATCTAGAAGCTGTAACAAGCATTGCTTTTCCTTTGCCACCAATTTTATTTTTTGTAACTTTTCTAAATTGCTCCACTATTATCTGAGTTTTTTGCGTTATATTTATCTCATGTAGACTTTCAAATTTTTTAATATATTTAGTTGCATAATTTTCTGGAACCTCTGGATTATCTGGTATTTTCTTTGCAATTTTATATATTGATTCATAAGTCATATAATTTGCTAGTACATCTAATATAAATTCTTCTTCTATAGCCTGTCTCATGCTGTAAATATGAAACGGTCTATAAGTTCCATCTTCTTGTTTTGTACCAAATAACTCTAGTGTTTTTCCCTTAGGTGTTGCTGTGAATGCAAAAAATGATAAATTATCTTGTTTTCCATGTGTAGCTAATTCTTCTACTATTTTATCTTCATAATCTTTTTCATTTTCTTCTGCTAATGCCTCTAACTCTGCATATTTTTTCAATGCTTTATCTCGATCTGCTAATGCTATTTTTAGTTTTTTAGCAGAATTTCCTGTTTGACTTGAATGTGCTTCATCTACTATTACAGCAAATTTCTTTCCTGCAGTATCAGAAACATCTTTATAAATTACTGGAAATTTTTGAAGAGTCGTTATAATTATTCTTTTTCCATCATTTATAGCATATTTTAAATCTTGTGACGTTTTATCATCATCTATTTTCACGACTACACCTTGTTGATGTTCAAATTGATATATTGTATCTTGTAATTGTTTATCTAATACAGTTCTATCCGTTACAACTATAATAGAATTAAATATCGCATTATTATTTCTATCGTGTAAACCTGAAAGTCTATGTGCAAGCCATGCTATAGAATTGGATTTTCCAGAACCTGCACTATGTTGAATTAAGTAGTTTTGTCCAACTCCACAATTTCTAACATTCCATATTAACTTTCTTACAACATCTAATTGATGATATCTAGGAAATATTATATTTTTCTTTTCAATCTTTTTTTCCTTACCATTTTTATGTTCTATTTCCTCTTTAACTTCTAAGTGTACAAATTTCTGAATTATTTCCATTAAAGAATCTTTCATAAGTACATTTTTCCATAAATAATCCGTAGTATAACCGTCATAATTTGTTGGATTTCCTGCTCCACCAACTTGGCCTGCTCCATTTGAGCCTTGATTGAAAGGTAAGTATCTAGTATTTGGTCCTGCCAATTTTGTTGTCATTTCTACATCATAATGATCAACTGCAAAATATACTATTATCCTTGAATTAAACTTAAATATCAGTTCTCTTGGATCTCTATCATACATAAATTGTTTTTGTGCATTTTCTGAGCTTTGTCCTGTTATTTGATTTTTCAATTCTAAAGCAACTAATGGAATACCATTCAACAATAAAACTATATCAATTGAATTTTCGTTTTGAGTAGAATATTTTAATTGTCTCGTTTCATTTAAAATATTCATTTCATATAATCTTCTATCTTCTGGATTCAGACTTGTTTCGGGCTGAAAATATGCTAATTTAAACTTATATCCTCGATCTTTTATTTCATTTCTAATTACATCTATTATTCCTCTTTGAGAAATTTCTTCATTAAGTCTTTTTATAAATCTATTCTCATAGTCATCTGGAAAAGCCTTTTTATATCTTTCCCATTCATTCTTTTGAGAATTTTCTATAAAGGTAAATAAGTCTTTTTTATTTAAAGCACATTCTCTATCAAAATCCTGTGTATATCCTTTTACATAGCCTCCATCTTCTGATAATAAATAACTTTCTATATCTTGTTCAAATCTTCTTTCATTTTCTTCCATAATTATTGCTCCTTAACTATTGTAAGATTTCCATTTCCTTTTGGTATTAATTCAATTTGTTTCATTTCATTTAGTACCTCAATCCACTTTTTTTCACTAAATCTTTTCTTTGTGTCATTCCAATTTTCTCTTACATCTTTAACTATTTGTATATCAGATACTTGTTCTCCTTTTATAATAAAATCATTCCATGCTGCATATAAAGTTGCTATCATTTCAGCTTTATCAGTTGAACAATTTTTTATTATCTCTATTACTTTTTCTATTTTATCATCATAACCCGAATAGTAATTATTATAATATTTTTTATATTTATTAAAATCTGATAACATTTCATATTCAATATGCTTGTTTATGTTCTTAACTTTTACCCATTTATTACTCTTGCTTATAATCGCTTCACATTTATATATTGACTTTGATAAAGGTCCAGCTACTTCTCTTGCATAATTATTACTAAAATTAAAACCTACATCTTTCTCTATTAAATATAACGTTTTTTCAGCTTTTACTCTTCCTAGATTATAATTCCTTAGTTCTTCAATAATTTTACATAATAATATTGCTTGTGCAAAGATATTATCTTTACAATTAACTTTTATTCCTTTTGAATCCGTATTCATTGTTACCTCTTTTTTACCTGTTACATACTCATAAATCAATGATTTTTTGTAATTTTGCAATTCTAAGATAATATTTTCTTTCTGTTTAATTAAATTATCAATAATATATATTTTATTATTAACTAAACTTACAATTTTTTTCTGAATATTTGTATTTGGAAATGGTATAACAAAATCTCTAACATTTTGTACAGTTATTGTTCCTTGTGCATTAGAATTTATTTTGCTAAAAATTTGTTGTTGTCCATATTCAGAAATCATATATGTTTTTACATATTCATATAAACTTTCATCAATTAAATCAACTTTACAAATTGCTCCACCCAGAAATGCTTTTTCTGTTCCCGGGAATATAGCTACATTACCAATACTTGCTCCAACAATTGAAAACAGCAAGCATTTTTTATCTAGAATAATTTTAGGAAACAACTTTGCTATTTCAATAGGTATATAAAACTCTGTCGTGTACTCAAAATAGTTATCTTTAAAATGTCTTGTTTGTAAGTACGGTAAAGTATTATCATTTGGGTTATCTAATAATGACGGTTTTATAGTACTAGAATAATCAAATCCAGTTTGTTTTGTTACTAATGTTGATATTTGTCCTATTTTCTTATTCTCAATTTTGTCTACCTTATTTAAATTTTCATCAAAGACTTCTTTTATGTATGAAACTTTATATTTTTTATAATCTTCAATAGTTTCTTGTGTCTTTTCTATAATATTATCTATTTCAAGAATCTTCTTATCAATAAACTTACCTATATTTTTTTGTTCTTCTAAATTTGGTATAGGAATCATTATTTTTTTCATTTTTTGATAATTGGTAGACCATAGATCCGCAACAATTCCATTACCCCATCTATAAAATTCTTCAGCAAATCCATAGTTTTTTAAAAGATGTTTTACATAATTTTTATCTAAATTTCTATTTTCAAGTACAATATTAATTAAAGAAACTGATCCATCTAATTCTGATAAGCCACAAGATTGTTTCCTATCAGATCTAGAATTAATAACAAAGTCTCCATTACATACTTTTTTCCTATCATCATGTGCATCAGATTTTGCCGCAGTTTCTAGTTGCTTTACTACTCCTTGCTTGGTGACAGATAATGGCTCCCATTCATGATCTGACACTTTCTCTTTTCTTTCTTTAAAGTATACTCCAATTGGTTTAACTTTCCAATCGTCAGGAATATTTCCTATCCATTCAATTTTACTATCTTTTATTTTTCTCATATTATTTATCCTCCTTAAATAACTTTTCAAGAGAATTAATAATATCTTTTTCATTTTTCTTAATTCTTTCTTTAATTATATTAGAATCTTCTGGTTCAATATATTTATAGAAATATCTTGTAAAAGATATTTCATATCCTATTTGAGTTTTCTTCTCATCTATCCAAGCATCCTTATTATATGGTAATATTTCATTTTTAAAATATTCATTCACATCTTCATCTAAAGGAATATTTTCAAAGTCTCTTTTATTTGGATCAGGTTTAATATTACCTTTCTTATCTCTGACTATCATTTGTTTATCATCTACTAGAGGGCTCTCAATTGTTATTCTATTAAATCCAAAATCTAAATTTCTAAATATTTTGCTTTCTACACTTTTTTGTTTTTTACTATACTCTTTATTTTGAAAGTCATCGTATGCTTTTAATATAAGATTTTTGCACTCATCACTAATGTCTTTTCTTTTTTTTCCTATATTTTTTCTTCTGTTCTCATAACAATTTGAGGCATCTATTAATTGTATCATTCCTTCTCTCATAGTATTTTTATTTTTATTAATTAACCAAATATATGTAGGTATTCCTGTATTGTAAAATAAATCTGATGGTAATTGAATTATTGCTTCCAACCAGTCATTTTCAATAATATATTTCCTAATTTCAGATTCGCCAGAGCCTGCTTGTCCACTAAATAGTGGTGAACCATTTTGAATAATAGCCATTTTGCCATTATATTTTAGTTTTGCTATTCCATTCAAAGTAAACAACATTTGTCCATCACTAATTTTAGGTGTACCCACTGGAAATCTTCCTTTATTACCTTTTGCTACTTCATCTTCTATTGATTTCTTCTGCTTCTTCCAATCAATTCCAAAAGGCGGGTTTGAAATAATATAATCAAATTCATATCCTTTAAATTTATCATCATCTAATGTATCTCCTTGCTTAAAGTTGTCTGCTTCTCCACCTTTTATTAACATATCCGCTTTTGCAATCGCATAAGTTTCAGGATTCAATTCTTGTCCATAACAATCAACTATTACATTTTTATTGAGTTGTTTTAATCTATCTGTCATACAAGCCAACATTTGCGATGTCCCCATTGCCATATCATAAATAGTTTTAACTTTATTTTCACTTACTAAAATATCTCTTTCATCTGAAATTAATAAATCTGTCATAAGATAAATAATATCTCTAGCTGTAAAGTGAGCACCGGCTTCTTCATCATAACTTTCTGAAAACTTTCTAACTAATTCTTCAAAAATATATCCCATATCTTCTGTCTTTACTTCGTCTAATCCCATATATGCTTTTTTACTATTAAATTCTTCTAATACAACATATAATAATCTATTTTCAGCCATTGTTTTTACTTCATTTTCAAATTTGAAATTATTAAGTATGTCAATTACATTGTCTGAAAATCCATTTAAATAATTTTTGAAATTACTCTCTATATTATCTGGATCAGCAAGTAATTTTTCAAAATCGTATTTACTAGTATTATAAAAACTATATCCAGATGCCTCTGTTAAAAAATGTTCTTTAACTTCAAATTTCTTATATTCTTCATATGCTTCTAATACTTTTTCTTTCGTTGGTTTCAATATATCATCAAACCTCTTTAAAACTGTCATTGGTAATATTACTTTACCATATTCATGTGGTTTATAGACTCCTACTAATTTTGTTGCTACTTCCCATATTAAATTTGCTTTTGCATTTATATTTGTACTCATACTTTAATTCCCTCCATTTTGCATATTTTATAGTCTTATTTTAATATCTTATTTATTTTTTCATATTTTTCATTTGTTAAACTTTTTTCCTTTATTTTATATAGTATATCTATAATTCGTTTATCATCCTTTACTAATGCAATTAACTCATTTGGTAATGTTTCTCTCTCAAGAGCAGCAATAATTTTAAACTCTTTTTCCTCTTCTTCATTTAATTCTAAGCATTCCATCATTTTTTTTAAGTCATCACCAATAGGTGGGTTATTTTTTCCTGTTTCCATTCCACTTATTAACATTTTATTTTTATTTATACTATTTGCTATTTCTTCTTGAGTTTTATGATGTTCTTGTCTTTTATTTCTGAGTAACTTTCCAAATTCACTTTGATTCATAATCCACCACCTTTAGTAAAGTAAGTAAGTAAATAAATTTATTTACTTACTTTATATAATAAAAAAATTTATTTGTCAACATATATGGTTTTTGATTATTTTAGCTTAATATGTCGAATTATATTTTCTACATTTTTTGGACAATTTTCCGTGCCATTATGTATATTATTAGAGCATAAAATAGGACTACACCTAAAATATAGTCCTATTATTTATACCTATTTAGTCTTATTACGATTTATCTCCTGCCACATTTCCAAATCAAGCTTTTTAGCAATTAAATCTCGTATCTTAATTTGCATTTTGTATATAGCTTTCGTTAAGTCGAACAGTTCTTGTCGTTTGCTTTCTGAAATTTGTGTCGCAAATTTGCAAATATGTTTTACATCTTTAAGCATACTTTGAACTTCTTTATTACTTTCACAATATGCATTAATAATTTCATCTTCCCCTTTTATTTTATAATTAGTTACTCTTTCGTAAATTGCAGCATCTCTAATATATGGTGCAATCCTCCTATAACCATAATTATATGCTTTAGCTTCTACTAAAGCCCTTTCTTCATCAGAAACCCATACTTTTATACTTTTTCTTCTTTGATCTGGATTTAAATAATGTTTCATAATTGATTACCTCCTTTAATTCATTTCAAAAAATTCATCATAAATATATCCAGCTTCAATATATTTTTCTGTTAATTCCATTTTGTATTTTTCTAATAGTTCCAAATATTTTTGTTTAAAGCAATTTTTACATAGCCATTCTATTCCTTCTTTTGAAACAAATAATTTATCATTATTATAATAAGTTAAAGTGTTTCCTAAATTCTCTTGAACCATTTTTACCATTCCTCTATATATTGTATCTTTCTTTCTATGAAAATAATTTTCTAAATCTAAAAAGCATATATCTTCATTCCATAATGGTTTAAAATTTACTTTTAAGAACTCTTCATATACTTCTATTCTCATTTTGAAAAAATCTATATCAGCATCTATTTGTTTCTTTTCCGTTTGAAAATATACATATAATAACCAAAGATATCCTTCAAATAAAATATAATATCTTTTACTTCTAATTTTTTTACTTTGCCATCTACATGTAGGATGTTTTTTATTCATAACAGATATTGCTTTTCTCAAATCTTTGTGCGTTATTTCTTTTCCATTTTTTGTTTTAATATTTAATATTTTAAATTTATTCAGTATTTTCCAATAAGATAAAAATACTTTATCAAATTCATCCATAATTACTCTCATAATTAACCTCCATTTTCTATATTGATTTTTTATTTTATCAATTTTGTATTTTCTGAAATAACGAAAGCGAATTTCAGAAAATTATGAGCAAATTTATTTGCTCCGAATAAAGTGGATTTTTAAGTGCCCTTTATTCGCCAGCGTGGTGTTTTGACACCCTTTTCGCTGTTTATGGCAAAATGCCCTAATACCCTTTTTGCTCTCCGAGAGATATTTTTTTAACTATTTTTGTTATTTTATTTTTAAAAAATTAGGACAATTTAGTTTAAATTTTTATACCTACTTGTCCTAATTTTTTTATAAATTTTTATTTACTTTTTTGCAAAAATACATTATAATTTTTATAGAAAATATTTAAAAAAGTAACATTTTTAGTTAGCAATTGTTAGCGCAATTACTAACTTTTTTCTTTTTAATTCTATGATCTATATCATTAATTTTAACTAAGTAGCACATCTCATATAATCTCGAAATAATAGAATTTGCTGTTTCTATTTCACCATTTAAACTTAATCTTTCAGCTAAAGAATTTTGATTATAATTTGTTGTTATAATTACTGGTAAATTATTTTCATATCTGCTATTTATTATAGTAAACAATTTTTCTAATCCCCATTCACTCGGCTTTTCTTTTCCTAAATCATCTATAATCAACAAATCAACTTTTTCATATAATTTTATAATTTCCATTTCAGAAATATTATTATCTGAATCATATGAATTTTTCAATTCTGCTAATAAATTAATTAAGGTTCCATATATGATTGGTATTCCATTTTTTATTAATTCATTTGCAATACTACAGGCTAAATGTGTTTTTCCAACTCCATTATTTCCTACCAAAATTAATCCTTTTCTTTCTTTTGAATCTACTAATTTCTCACTATACTCTTTTAAACTTTGATATACTTTTTTGTTATTTGAATTGACTTCAAAGTTTTCAAATTTATAATTTAAATTTCTTTTACTCATCTTACTATTTTTTATTATCTTTTCCACTTTTTGTGCAAATTCTTGCATTAACTCTAGTTTTCTTTCTTCTTCTAACATCTTTAACTTTTTAAGATCATATTCATTCCAATAAACCTCGGCTTCTTTACAATTACATCTTTCATAATCTAGTGTTAAAACTTTTTTGTCACCATATAACTGCCATTCTATTGTTTTTCTATATAATTTGTTTTTACAGTATTCACACTCAATATAATCATTTTTATCAACCGAGGGTTTCAAAATTTGATTCATCTATTCTTGTCTCCTTTCTATTCTCTTCTTTTCTTATCTTTTCTTGTGTAGAATTATAAAAACTTTTTTCATTTTTAGATTCTTCAATTACTTTATTGGATTTTGCAATTTTGTTTAGTTTTTCAATACTTTGATACTTGTTCCAATTTTTCACAAAGTATGTATTATCTTTATAAATTAGCATACCTAAATCGATAAATTTTCTGAAAACTTTCGTAAAAGTTTTGGAAGATTTTCCGATAATGTTCGTAAAATCTTCAATTTTAAATGGTACATTATCACTAATATATAGTCCACCATTTCTGTTACATTCTCCAGCAATAGTTAAAATTTGAATCCATAATCTAAAATAGGTGTCCCCTTCCCTTTCTTTTAGTAGTATTTTAATTTTTCTATTAGAGAATATATCTGTCTTCACTTTTATCCATCCAACTTGTCCCATTTCCTCCCTTCTTTCTAATTAATTTGTTCTAAAGAATCGTTTTCTTTTTTACTTAGATAAATATCTAGTGCTTCTTTTCTAAATAAAATTCTTTTTCCAACTCTAGAACATGGAATTTGCTTTCTTCTTACTAATTGTGTAATTAGCCAGTATGAAATTCCTAAATATTCTGCTGCTTCTTTGGCTGTTAAAGTAGTTCTTTGCATTTTTGCTGTTGCCATATTTCTCATCTCCTTTCAGTTTTTTTCTAATTGTAGTTGACATACATAAATTATTATGGTATCATCTTGTCATACAATTATTATTTGTGTTTTATGTTGTATGGTTCATTTATATAATATTTTTCTTATATAAGTAACCTTACAATTACAAAAAAATGTAAAAAAATTGAATTTGTAGATGTTTGGAGGTAAAAATGTCATTATACAATATTGCTTTCGATACTAATAATAAAACAGAATGTTTAAATCATTTTTCTATTGAAAAAAAGAAAGGTTTTATTTTTGAATCAGTGAATCACTGTGAAATAAGACCTGTTGGAAGTATTCTTATAGATTTTCTTAATATAGATTTTGACAGTGATAACGATATGATTAACTTCATTGCTAAATATTGTTTTGAAGATTTATTATTAAAATTAGCTAAAAAATCTAAAATGGATATAAGTAAATATTATAAAAAAGAAAATTTTTTTATAACACAGCAAGCATTATCAAATCTATTTTTCAAACTAGAATCTGAATATGAAGATGCCTTTACATATTATCAAGATACATTTATAAAACTTTTAACTACTGAAAAAGATGGTATTAGTCCTGCTGAATTCGATGATATTGAGGCTGATTTCAGAGCAGAATTTCCTGATTTATTCGAAGATGAATCTGCTAATTTGGATTTAATATCCCTAAATTATAGAATTAATGATTTGAAATTAGACTTTACAATGGATGATTTCTACTACTTTCATAAAGAACTTAATCTACCTAGGAGTATTCCATTTTCTTTCAGGACAGATGATTATCTTAATGTATTATTTATCTCCTTTAAGCAATTATTATCTTTAAATAGTGATATAAAAATAAAGAAATGTGCTAATTGCAATAAATATTTCATTCCTAAAACAATGCATGATACTAAATATTGTGATGAAATATTTAAAGATAATAAAACTTGTAAAGAAATCGGAAGAGAATTAGCTTTCAAAGAAAGACTAGATAAAAATCCTTTATTAAAAACTTATAGAACTAGATATCAAACTCTTTCAAAACAAGCAGCAGAAAGAGACCATCACGAAATGTATGAATACTTTAAAAAAGTAGGTCCAGAAATAAGAAAGAAATTCATTAATAATGAAATTACAGATAAAGAATTTCAAGACTGGATTGATAGTACTAAAGTTAGGAAAAAATAATTTTATATAAAATCCTTGCCATAAGTATACTGAAAGGAGGTGAAAAAAGTAATGGCAGGGTATCTTGAAAAGAGAGGCAAGCATTCATGGAGATTAATTGTATCACATGGCTTTGACAGTTATGGAAATAGGATTAAGTACACAAAGAGCATCAAAGCAAATAGTAGACGTGAAGCAGATAGAGAACTTGTGAATTTTGTTTATGAAATTGAAAACGGTATTGTTTTACAAAACTCTTCAATGACTTTTAAAGAATTTACAGATTTATGGTCTAAAAATTACGGTTCAAAAGAATTGGCTCCAAAAACTTATGAAAGATATAAAGGAATGTTAAACACACGAATTATTCCCTACTTTGGTCATTTCAAATTATCTAATATTAAGCCAACCCACATTATGAGTTTTTACGATTATCTTTCCAAAGATCATCAACTAAAAAGATGTAAAAATCACAATGGAAAAACTGTAATGAAAGGTTTATCTTCTAAAACAATATTAGAGCATCACCGTTTACTACATGCTATGCTACAAAATGCAGTATATTGGCAAATACTACCTTATAATCCAGCTGACAGAGTTAAGCCACCTAAACACGAAAGACCTCAAATTAAATACTATGATGATATACAATGTAAAAAACTATTAGAAGCATTAGAAAATGAAGAAATTAAATTTCAAACTATTGTTATTTTAACATTGTTTACTGGTATGCGTAGAGGCGAAGTATTAGGCTTAGAATGGTCAGATATCGATTTTAAAGAAGGTTTTGTGAATATTACTAAAGCAAGCCAATATACATCTGAAAAAGGCATTTTCGTAAAAAATCCTAAAACACAAAGTTCAATTAGAGAAGTTGGAATTCCTGATATAGTTATCAATATGCTTAAAAAATACAGAACTTGGTATGAAGCCGAAAAAGAAAGATGTGGCGATTTATGGAATAACTCAAACAGACTATTTGTTACTTGGAATGGTAATCCAATGCATCCAGATACAGTTACAGATTGGTTTCGTTCTTTTATAAAAAAGAACAACTTACCAAAAATTACTTTTCATGGTTTGCGACACACAAATGCTACTTTGCTTATATCTAAAAATGTAGATGTAGCAGTTGTAGCATCAAGATTAGGGCATGCTCAAATAACTACTACCTTAAACTTCTATGTACATCCAGTACAATCACATAATAAAGAAGCAGGTCAAGTGTTAGAGAAAATGCTCGTATAAAAACTCTTTTCAAAATTTCTTAAAAATTACTTTTTTTGATTTTCTAAGTTTAATATAAATTAGCAATGCTAAAATATGCTATTTATTGCATAAAAATGTAGGGACTGTCCCCAAATTGTCCCCACTTTTAAAAATTTATATTAATTTTTATTCATTAATAATTCTTTAAACTTGTTGTTACTGTAAGGTTTTATTATCTAAAGATTTTTCCATTTTAAACACACCTCAACGGGTTATGAGTAATTTATATTATCCCCATATAATAATTACAATTGTCCCTCTAATCCTAATTTCTTCTATTTTCATTCCCAAAAGTGCATTTTCTACTAATTTAACTCCTACTAGTTCTAAGCTCTTTTAAGAAGATTTCGTCCAAATTATTTATAGCTGTTGCTACACACAAATCATTGTCTACATTTTTTCCAAAACATATTTTTATTGTTTCAATATAAAGATGTATGTGTAATTTTTATTCATAATTTTCTCTAAAACCATATCATTAAATGCTCATAATTACCATAGCACCCATAACAATCAAATTCCATATAAAATGCAATGTAATATTAGTACATAAATTATTGGTTTTTGCGTAAAGTTTAGCCATACCAGCACCCATTATTGCATAAGGTATTATGTATAAGTACATAACTAAATTTTCTTCTAAAAACATACAGTGAATAGCACCAAAAATAAGAGCACTAATTACAATAAATACAGTTTCATTTTTAAATATTCTTCTTAAAAAGCCTCTAAATAATATTTCTTCAGAAATTGGTGCAATTATAATAGCAAGTATTGCTGTAATCCATAAAGGAATTTCCTTTATAAGACTTTGATTTGTAGACTCTTCCCCTATAATCAGCCTTATTATGAGTGTTATTGGTAAGTAAAACAATAATGTTATTGAAAATGCCTTAATTACTTCTTTTATATATATTCCTTTTTGTGAAATAAATTCTTTAATATCTCTTTTTAAAATGCTGAAAAATGGTATAACCGCAAATACTACACGACCTCCATAATATAATATGATTTTTAGCCATGGATTCCAGTTAGTAAACCAGTTTGATACAATAGGTGTATAAAATACAATAAATAAGATAATAAATAAAATTGCATATATCCACTTATTTAATCCTTTTGCATCATCCAACCTTTTAAGGCTTGTTTCATCTTTATCATCTTTTCCATTTTTGTAGATTATAATTAATGTAACAAATCCAGCTACTATATTATATATACTTCCTGTGATCATTGTTATACAACTTAATAACGCTATCTTATGTTTATTCTTTTGAACATCTTTGCACAAAACTATATTAAATATTGTTAATATTAAACATATTCCAAGCATTATAACTTGTTGAATTATAGAAATATTGCTTTGTTCCATCACCTTAGCAATTTCTTCCATGTATGGTGCTAAAAATTGCATTGCAACAATTGCAATTATGGAATATATATTTCCAATTAGTGAAATGACATTTAATACTCTAATTACTATTTTTTTATTATATTCTTTCATTCTCTCTTTTCCCTCTTATTTATTATTAATATAAAATTTAATTATATAAAAGATTTCTTCTATTCTTATGAATTTCGTGTTATTATTAACTTTTAATCTTTACTAAAAACTTAAGTTATTCTTTAATTTTTGATTTTAATGTAAAAGTAATAAAATAAATAATTCCTGATATTATTACAATCATTGATCCAGTTGCTATATTGTAATAATATGATAAAATCAATCCAACTACACCGTGAAAAAATTGAGAAAACTATTGCTAAAAGATGATAACTTCTCATATTTTTTGCAATATTTCTACTAGATGCTGCAGGAAGTATTAATAATGAATTAATTAATAAAATTCCTATCCATCGTATTGATATCATAACAATAACTGCAATTAGTATTACAAAAATATTATCTATTAATTGAACATTTATTCCTTTACTTTTGGCTAATGTTTCGTTAATACTAACACAATTTAGTTTGTTAAAAAATTTTCTCCAAAATATCGCTATTATTATAAATGCTATTAATAAATATATAATTTCATTTATTGTAATACTTAAAATATCTCCTACTAAATAGCTTGAATATTTAGTAATATTCCCACTTTGAGATAAAAGTACAAGCCCAAGTGCAATTGCAATTGATGAAAACACGCTAATAATTGTATCTGCTCCATATGTTGTTTTATGTTTTACCATATTTAACAATATAGCAAATATTACAGCAAATATTATCATTGAAAGATTAACGTTAGCTATTCCAAATAACATCCCAATTGCAATTCCAGTTAATGCTGAATGTCCTAGTGCATCTGAAAAAAAGGCCATTTTATTGTTAACAATCATTGTTCCTAACATTGCAAAAATTGGTGATATTAATAATATTGCAATAAGTGCATTTTTCATAAAAGCATATGATATAAAATCAAATGGTATTATTGTTTCTAGTATATTATAAATTACTTCCATATTTTCTGCCTTTCTATAAGTACATATTTTTTCTTATTAATTCTATTTTATTATTATATCAAACAAAATATCTTTTCACAACTAATTTATAACAAATTCTGCTTTAAAACCCTATACCAATTTTCACCCATTATTTTGCTTATATCTTCTCTTGCAAATCCTTCTGCATATAGTCCTTCTTTTAGATTACCTATATCTTTTATACCATTCAAGTCTTTTGGCATTTTTTCCTCTCTTACTCCATCAAAATCACTTCCTAAACTTACATAATCAATTCCTACTAGATCTACTATATATTTTATATGTTTTATAACATCTCTTACATCTGCTTTCTTATTCAAATTAAGAAATCCAGATGAAAAACATATTCCAATAACTCCGCCTGTCTTGGCTATTTGCTTTATTTGTTCATCTTTTAGATTTCTACTATGATTACAAATTGAATATACACAAGAATGTGTCGCAACAATTGGTCTTTGTGAGACTTTTGCTGTGTCCCAAAATGTTTTTTCTGAAAGATGTGATACATCTATAATAATGCCCTTTTTATTAAGTTCTAATATATACTTTTTTCCTAAACTTGTAAGTCCGGGTGTCATTTTGGGTATGAGCCCCACATCCAAGTTCATTATCTTCATTCCATGTAATTGACATCACCTTTATTCCTTCTTCAGCATAAAAATCTATATTCTCAATTTTTCCACATATTGCACTCCCGTTTTCTACAGTAAGTATTACTCCTATTTTATTTTCATTGCCTAAAAATGTCTCAATATCACTTTTAGATTTTATCTGCATAATCTGATTAAATTTTTCTTTTTCTTCTTTAAATTTATTTATCATCTCTTTTGCCCTTTTTAGAGCCCCATCTTTGTTATTACAATATTTTGGATCAATATAAATTGCCATCATTTGTATTATCTTTTCATAATTTATATCTTTTACATCTGTTATATTAAATTTTAGTTTTCTATCTTCTATAGATAATTTCTCATCTACTGCTCTTTCTAAAGTATCACAATGACCATCAATAAAAATTTTCATTTTTAATTTCATTCCTTTCTTACTCTTGGAGCAAAGAGGCATATATAGTTATTAAAAATTATATTTTTAAATTAA
>OJOP01000850.1_pt1 | contig 17255 bp, 15 predicted proteins | sample 1598161 | NCBI WGS metagenome assembly OJOP01 (sample SAMN01915206, study PRJEB22387) | human gut metagenome | isolation source: stool | host: Homo sapiens | place: USA | reverse complement strand
ATAATATTAGTCTTAAACAATAAGTTTTTTGCGCCTCTCTTCCCCTTGTCCCTCTCCCACCGTAAGTGGAATTTAATAAAATCACTTACTTTTTTTTTCTTATTTTATTCTACGACAGGTGGGATAAAATTTTCAATAGCATTTCTAAGTTTAGGATGATGAATTACAAAGTGAATAGAAGGACTATTTGCCTTTGAAACCATAACCCAATTTTTTTCACAAATTAAAATTTGTATATTTTTAAATGTATGTTTATTATCTGTATTCAATTTATAATTTGGCATATCTTTTGCATATTTTTTTGTTAACTTTAAATGTTCCAGATATTCTTCGTAATTATAGTAAATTTTATTTTCGTAGAAAATATCTGAAAGACATAGAGTGGGAGATATATTGTTAAAATCCTCTTTAGATATTTTTTGTATTTCATCTTCAAAGACATTATCTTCTAATATGGTTTCAATTATTTGTTTTTGTTCTTTCATAGCTGATTGTATGTTACTAACATCTTTAGCTGCAACGTCATTATGTTTTAAAATTTTTAAAAGCAATTCATCAGATATAGTATGGATAGGCAATGCTGATAGAATTCTTCTACGAGTTCCTTTTAATTTTGCACTTGAAGACATAAATGCAGCAAAGGCATTTTTAGATTCTACTTTATAAATTTCCATAAGAGGAGTTGCCTTATTAAGTAAACATTCTGCTTTTGTTTTAAAATAAGCAACATCAGTCTTTGAAGTTATTAATCTGTAACTTCCTTTATCGTGATATCCATTTATACATTCTCCTGTAAGAGCGGCGCTCTCAGAAACATAATTAAAATGGCAATAAATTGAATTTGGAGTTCCTTTTAGAAAATATGGAGAGACTTGGCCAGTCATATAAATAGGAATCCAACTCTCTAAGCCTAACATCATTTCATTAAAAGGTCTATCAAGATTATGAATTATATTTAAGTGAAGTCCTTTTTTTAGCATCATTGCAATAGCAAACATCCACTTTTTGCCAAATTCGACATCTTCTGCCATATCTTCCATAGGCATATCACTACACATAAAAACAGATTCAGCAGATTTAGAAAGTACAGTTGCTTTGAAAAAATCAAGTTCGCCCTTTTTCATCTCATCTATACCATAATAAGTCTTTGAAGATGGTTTGTAAAAAGGAATAAAAGGAACTTTCATTTCATCAAAATGTATAGTCTTTATGTATTCGTTTAAATTAAATGTATCTAAATTATTTAAAAAATCATTAATATAATTATGACGTGGAGTAGAATTTGTTGAAATCCACTTTGTCAATTCTAAATAATAATTAGATTTTTCTTTTAAGTCTTTCAATGTGCAATTAATAAGTATAGATATAGCCTTTTTATCATCTTCTGCCTTGTATTTTGTTACAACATAATTACATACCCCTTCAATAAAGCTTTTAGGCTTAGAGGGAGTTCTACTACCATTTCGTATTTTAGAAACAAAAGAAGCATCGTAACTAATAAAACGAGATAAATCAGCAATATTGATATTTAATGTAGAAACGAGTTCATTAAAATTTTTACTTAATTGTTCAAAGTCAATAACAATATCTTTTAATGTATTTGCTAAATCATTATAAATATTTTCTTTTGATATATTTATTTTTCGATTAATACTAATTGTATATAATCCATTGACTAAACCTTCAAATTGTTTGCTTTTTATATTGGGAGTCCTTTCACCATTACGATAGCGACTGATAACAGCAGAAGATAAACTAGATGCAGTTGCTAATTCTTGAGAAGAACATTCAAATTGTTTTATATATTTATTTAATTGTTCTGAAAAAGTCATAAAAGACCTCCTATCTAACATTTTTTTGTATTATAGCATATCATAAAAACATTAAAAAAACAATTACTAAAATTACACAAAAAGTTAAATAAAAAATATAAGATATAAAATGTTGTATGATAAAATTAAAGTATAGAAATTAAGAAAAAAATATTATTAATTTTATTTATATTTTTGGTTAGTTATATAAGTATTACGTTTTAAAAGAAAAATTTCATAAAAAAAGCCACAAAGATAAGGTCTTTGTAGCTAGGATAATTTGTGCTTATTAAATGTATACATATTGTTCTATAGGACGATATGTTCCAAAAGGACCATAATTGATTATTCCTTTAGAAGAGTTGTCTTTAATAGAAACAACAAGATTTATACATGTATCAGCACCGGTGCTAGAATCAGTATTGAAAGTATATTCCTTTGCGATATTACCATCAAAAAGGATGATACCATACTGTTTACTGGATAACAATCGTATAATTGCTGCTTTCTTTTCTTTGTTTAAAAGCATTAAGCATTTTAAATTGTTAATGTAGATTGATTTTGACCGTAATATTTTAAAATTAGGGTCAAGTTGATGTAATGTTTTTTTGTGCTTTTTGTACTTTTTGTAATTCATAGCATATCCTCCAAAATATTAATTATAAATATGTTAACATGGTTTTTGATTTTATACAAGGCATTACAAGAAAAAATTAAAATTAGTGCATAAATGAAAAGATAAACTTTAAACATAACTTGACAAATCAATTTTAAAATAACTATAATATAAATAAGATAATTATATGTAATCTTTAACAAAATTAAGGAGAAAGCACATATGGAAAAAGAAGAATTTTTGAAAAAATACAGATATACAGAAAAGCAAAATGTTCCTGCAGGAAACAATACTCACAAAAGGGGACAAGCAAGAAGTAAAAGTGGTCAAGGAGTAAAAAAATATTATACAAAAAGAGGAACTTTATATAAGATAAAGGGTAGCATGAAAATTATTGGTGACGAATTAAAAGAAAAGTGGAAAAAAGTTACCATAATAGGAGTTGCAGGTTTAATGACATTAAATATAATAAATGGAGTAAATAAGAGTATACAATATAGAAGACAGCATGATACGATTGGAATTAGTGATGCATTAAAATCTGGTGACACAATTGAAAGCTTAGGAGTTGCTAATAAAGATTATGATGAATTTATTTTATTGAGAAATTTACAAGGAAATACAAATCAATTTATAGATATGAATAATACTGAATTAATTAATTTATCACATAGAATAGTTACTTTACAATACAACATACTTGATGAAAAACTTGCTAAGCTTTTTGATACAAAAGTGTATAATATAAGATTACGTGAAGGTCATATGTTCGGAGGGGATTATATAGATACTTCGATTATAGTTGATGATAATCTGAATAGTAAATTTTATTATAGAGAGTCTACAAATTTTTTAAATAAAAACGTAATTAGTGATAATATTGCTGATTATATAGAGCAAATCAGTGATATGAAAAGAATAAATGCACAAGTGAACAAGGAAAGCTTTAATAGAGAAAAGGTAATAAATTCTTATATACATGCATTAGACGAAATAGATAAAATGTCTGCTACAAAGCTTTATTTAGACGATAAACGGAAATATTAGAGATAAAACTATAACTAAAAGTGAGTACAGACAAAATCAATCAGTAAATGAAATTTTAAATAATTTTGAAAGATAAAATAACGAGATTATGATAATTAAAAATAGAGAATATAATAAATTATGTAGTATATTCTCTGTTTTTTACTATAAATAAAATAATAACAAAGTAAAGGGAGGAGTCTATATGATAAAAAAATATTATACAGATATGCAAACAAATAAAACTGAGCAGATAGATGAATATAAAAAAGGATGCTGGATTAATGTGGTTTCTCCAAAAGAAGAAGAAATAGTAGAATTATGTGAAAATCTTAACATAAAAGAAGATTTTATACGTTATTCTTTAGACTATGAAGAAAAGGCCAGAATAGATATTGATGATGATGAAACTATTTTGTTTATTGTTGATATTCCAATCTTGGAAAGAGAAAATGATATAGAAGTATATACGACCATGCCGATTGGAATGATTGTTGTTAGAGATGATTATTTTATTACAGTATCATTAAAAGAAAATGAGATTATACATGATATAGAAAGAAATATTGTAAAACATATAATTACTTACAAAAAGAGTAGATTGATTTTTCAAATATTGTTACACAACTCAGCAGAGTTTTTAAAATTATTAAAACAAATTAATAAAGAAACAGAAATTGCTGAATATGTTTTGAAAAATTCTATGAAGAATAAAGAATTATTAAAGCTACTAAGTTTAGAAAAAAGTTTAGTATATTTTACGACATCATTAAAGTCAAATGAAGTTGTTATGGAAAAAACATTAAGAGGAAAGATTATAAAATTATATGATGAAGATGAAGATATTCTAGAAGATGCTATTATTGAAAATAAACAAGCAATAGAAATGGCTAAAATTTATAGTGATATTTTAAATGGAACTATGGATGCATATGCTTCAATTATATCCAATAATCTAAATGGAGTAATGAAATTTTTAACTTCAATTACAATTGTATTATCAATTCCAACTATGATAGCGAGTTTCTGGGGAATGAATGTAAGAGTCCCTATGCAAGAGAATCCTTGGGGATTTGTAATAATTATGACTGTATCTGTTTTACTAGGAATACTTGCAATGTTATGGTTAAAAAAGAGAAACATGTTAGATTAAATGAATAAAATTTACATAAATTTCATATACTATAACCAACGAGGTGATAAAAATGAAAATAATAGATAAAATTGCATTAGTCCTTATTATAATAGGAGCAATAAATTGGGGACTAATAGGAATTTTTAAATTTAATTTAGTAGATACGATTTTTGGTACAATGTCAGTAATTTCAAGAATAATATATACTCTAGTTGGAATATCAGGTATATGGGGAATAAAATTATTGTTTTATGATGATTAATAATATACTACATTAAGAGAGGCAATGCCTCTCTTTTATGATGGAAAAAATGAATATGATGTATACAGGATAAAATATGTAATGAAATAATGTAAAAAAGTGCAGGTACCTATTATTGGAAGGAAAAAGCTTAAAAAGTATTTGAAAAATAAGTAATTATACTGTATAATAGTACAGAAAATCATACTATTTAGGAGGAATTAAAATGCTAAATGCAGTAGGAGTTACAATTCGTTTTGGAAAAAGGACTTTGTTCGAAGATGTAAATATTAAATTTAACAAAGGATGTTGCTATGGAATTATAGGTGCTAATGGTGCCGGAAAATCTACTTTTTTAAAAGTACTATCTGGAGAAATAGAACCTAGCAAGGGAGAAGTTACTTTAGATAAAGGAGAGAGATTATCAGTTTTAAAGCAAGACCATTTTGCTTTCGAAGACTACAGTGTAATAGATACAGTAATTAAGGGGAATGAGGAACTGTATAAAATTATGAAAGAGAAAGATGAAATATATAGTAAACCTGATTTTTCAGAAGAAGATGGAATGAAAGCTGCAAAATTAGAAGAGAGATTTGCAGAACTTGATGGCTGGAATGCAGAAACAGATGCCGCAATGCTATTAAACGATTTAGGAATAACTCAAGATAAACATACTAAACAAATGAGTGAATTAGAGGCAAAAGAGAAGGTTAAAGTATTACTTGCTCAAAGTTTATTTGGAAACCCAGATATTTTACTATTGGATGAGCCAACAAATGATTTGGACTTAAAGAGTATAGCATGGCTTGAAGAATTTTTAATTAATTTTGAAAATACTGTAATTGTTGTCTCACATGATAGATATTTTTTAAATAAGGTTTGTACACATATTGCAGATGTGGATTTTGGAAAAATTAAAGTTTACCCTGGAAACTACGACTTTTGGTATGAATCAAGTCAATTAGTCTTAAAACAAATGAGAGAAGCTAATAAGAAAAAGGAAGAGAAAATAAAAGAGCTTCAAGCATTTATTGCTAGATTTAGTGCTAATGCTTCAAAATCTAAACAAGCTACATCAAGAAAGAAATCACTTGAAAAAATTGAACTTGATGAAATCAAACCTTCAAATAGAAAATACCCATATGTAGACTTTAAACCAGATAGAGAACCTGGAAAAGAGATATTGCAGGTAAAAAATATTTCAAAGACAATCAACGGAGAAAAAATACTAGATAATATATCTTTTACAGTAAAACAAAATGATAAGATTGCTTTTTTAGCAGATAATGAAAATGCAAAGACAGTATTGTTCCAAATTATTGCAGGAGAACTAGAACCTGATTCTGGTGAGTTGATTTGGGGAACGACAATTACAAACAACTATTTCCCAAAAGATAATAATTATTTGTTTGAATCAGATTTGAGCATTACAGATTGGTTAAGGGGATATTCTAAAGATCCTGATGAAACTTATGTTAGAAGCTTTTTAGGAAGAATGTTATTTTCAGGAGAAGAAGCATTAAAGAAGGTAAATGTACTATCTGGTGGAGAAAAAGTAAGATGTGTACTTTCTAAAATGATGCTTTCAGGTGCAAACTTTTTGATTTTTGATGAACCAACAAATCATTTAGATATGGAAAGTATTACTTCACTAAACGACGGTATGCAAAAGTTTAAAGGAAATATTCTTTTTACTTCACACGATCACCAATTAACACAAACTGTTGCCAATAGAATCATTGACATAAAAGAAGATAAGATAATAGATAGAGAAGTTACATATAATGAATATTTAGGGATAGAATAGTTTATTGCATAGCAATTTAAGATTATTACATAGGAAAGAGGAAATGTTTAATGGAAAAGATTATAAATATAATAGCAGATGAGCTAAAGGTAAGAGCTTCACAAGTAGATGCAACAATCAAATTAATTGATGAAGGAAATACAATACCTTTTATTGCTCGTTATAGAAAAGAAGTTACTGGGGGATTAAGTGATGAGCAGCTTAGAATTTTAGGGGAGAGATTAAATTACTTAAGAAATTTAGAAAATAGAAAAGAAGAAGTAAAAAATTCAATTGAAGAACAAGGAAAGCTTACAGATGAAATTGTAAAGGCTCTAGGAGAAGCCAAAATACTTGCAGAGGTTGAAGATATTTATAGACCATATAAACAGAAAAAAAGAACAAGAGCTACAATTGCAAAGGAAAAAGGATTAGAACCACTTGCTCAAGTTATTATAGAGCAAAATGAAAATGAAGATATATATGATATTGCAACAAGATATATAGATATAGACAAAGAAATAAACACAGCAGAAGAAGCAATTAAGGGAGCAATGGATATTATCGCAGAAAATATATCAGATAATCCAAACTACCGTAAGGAAATTAAAAGAATTTGTTATAGGGATGGATTAATTGTAACTAAAGCAGCAAAAAACGAAAAATCAAGTTATGAAATGTATTATGATTTTTCTGAGAAAGTAAATAGAATTCCAAGTCATAGAATCTTAGCAATTAATCGTGGAGAGAAAGAAGAATTTTTAAAGGTAAAAATAGAAAAACCAGAAGATGTAATTTTAAATTTTATACAAAAAGACATTATAAAAGATAATAATCAACAAGTAGCAAATATTTTAATTGAAACAATATTAGATAGTTTTAAAAGGCTAATTGAGCCATCTATAGACAGAGAAATTCGTTCAGATTTAACTGAGAAAGCAGAAGAAAAAGCAATTAAAGTTTTTGGACAAAATGCAAAGCAATTATTATTAGGAGCTCCTATTAAAAATTTAACTGTTATTGGATTTGATCCAGCATATAGAACAGGTTGCAAAATTGCAGTAATTGATGAAACAGGTAAATTACTTGCAACTACAACAGTTTATCCAACAGAACCACAAAATGATGTTGATGGTGCGAAAAGAGAATTATTGAAATTAATTAATAAATATAATGTAAATATGATTGCAATAGGAAACGGAACTGCATCACGTGAATCAGAAATGTTTGTATCTGATTTAATAAAAGATGTAAAACATGAAATTCATTATGCAATTGTTAGTGAAGCAGGAGCATCAGTATATTCTGCCTCAAAACTTGCAACAGAGGAGTATCCAGATATTAATGTTTCTTTAAGAGGAGCAATTTCAATTGCAAGAAGACTTCAAGATCCTTTAGCTGAGCTTGTTAAGATTGAACCTAAAGCAATTGGGGTTGGACAATATCAACACGATGTCAACCAAAAAAAGTTAACAGAGAGTCTAACTGGAGTTGTAGAAGACGCAGTAAATAAAGTTGGGGTAGATGTTAATACTGCAACGCCTTCATTGTTATCATATGTTGCTGGAATCAACAAAACGATTGCAAATAATATTGTTAAATATAGAGATGAAAATGGAAAGTTAAAAGAAAGAAAAGAGTTATTAAAGGTTCCAAAGTTAGGAAAAGTTGCATTTGAACAATGTGCTGGATTTATTCGTATATTTGATGGAAACAATCCGCTTGAGATAACAGCGGTACATCCAGAGAGTTATGCTCAAACGGAAAAATTATTAAAAAATATTGGATATAGTAAAGATGATTTGTTAAATAAAGATAGTTTAAAGGAAATTAGGCAAAAATTAAGTAATATCTCAACAAATGAGCTAGCAAAAGAGTTAGAAATTGGAGAAATGACTTTAAAAGACATCATTGAAGAGCTTTCAAAACCGGGAAGGGATCCTAGGGAAGAAATGCCAAAACCAATATTACGCAACGATGTATTAAAATTTGAAGACTTAAAAGAAGGGATGATATTAACAGGTACTGTTAGAAATGTAATTGATTTTGGAGCATTTGTGGATATTGGAGTTAAGCATGACGGATTAGTACATATATCAGAACTTAGTGACAAATTTGTTAAAAATCCATCAGAAATTGTTTCAATAGGTGATATTGTAAAAGTTAAAGTAATTAAAATTGATACAGAAAAACAAAAAGTTAGTTTAAGTATGAAAATTTAGATATTAAAATGACCCATATAAGTTAAGCTTGCCACATTTTGTGGAAGGTGAAGCTAGGGTCATTTTTTATTTGGTAATATAGATAAAAGAGAAAAAGTAATGTAAAAATTATATATAAATGTTTAATTTATATATTTATGGTAAAAATATAAGTAAACTAAAAAGGAGAATATAAATGTATCGAAAGAAAAAAAATAAAAAGAGAGTTTTGCAATTTGTTATTATTGCAATTATTCTTATCATTATGTTTACTTTATATAATGTTTACAGTAATATTGACATTAATACATATCAAAAAGGATATGAAAATAATATATCAAAAGTATCAAGAACTATTGAAGAGGAAAAAAGTGATAATAAACAAATTACAGACTTATTAGAAGAAAGTATTAATTGCGTTGTTGGAATCTCTAGAATTAAAGATACAGGTAATACTATTTTCTTAAATGATGGTGTTAATAAATTGGGATTAGGTAGTGGAATTATTGTTACAGAGGATGGTTATATTCTTACAAATGAGCATGTATCTGGATCAAAATATGGAAAATGTTATGTAACATTTGAAAGTGGGAATGTATTTAATGGGGATGTTGTATGGTCAGATAGTGATTTAGATTTGTCAATTATTAAAATAAATGCAAAAGGACTTAAACCTGCAAATCTAGGAAATTCGGATTCAGTAAAAATCGGAGAAAAGGTATATGCAATTGGAAATCCAATAGGTTTTGAGTTTCAAAAAACTGTTACTGCTGGAATTATTAGTGCTTTAAATAGAACAATAAAATTTGAAGAAAATAATAAATTAATTTATATGAGTAATTTAATACAAACGGATGCGACAATTAATCCAGGAAATAGCGGAGGACCATTAATTAATTTAGATGGAAATGTTATAGGGATAAACAGTGTAAAGATTACTTCAGCTGAGGGAATAGGGTTTGCAATTCCAATTAATATGGTAAAACCAATTATTGAAAAATTTCAGAATGAACGGAAAATTTGAAGAAGCAAGTATAGGAATATTTGCATATGACAAAAATATTATTCCATATTTAAATAATGGAATTAAATTTGATAGTGGAATATATGTTGCAAGCATTTCTTCCGATTCACCTGCCAAATATGCTAAATTACAAGAAGGAGATATTATTACAAAAATAGATGGAAATAAATTAAATAAAATGGCAGATTTGAGGGAGTATATTTATAAAAAAAATCCTGGAGATGAAGTTACTCTTACAGTTTTAAGAGATAAAATTCAAATAGATCTAAAAATTAAATTAATAAAAAAATAGAAAGGAGCTAATTTATGAAATCGTACTGGATTGAAAGTACAAAAAATGAAAAAAGGAATTATCCAAGATTAAAAGAAAGTTTAAGTACAGAGGTTTGTATTATAGGTGGAGGAATTACTGGAATTACAACAGCCTATTATTTAGCAAAAGAGGGAAGGAAGGTTATTTTACTTGAAAAAGATGAGATATGTAGTAAAACAAGTTGTAATACAACCGCTAAGATAACAAGTCAGCATGGACTATTTTATAAATATTTAATTGATTCAGAGGGCAAAGAATTTGCAAAGAAATACCTAGAAGCAAATGAGGAAGCAATTAGGAATATTGAAAAAATTATTAAAGAAGAAAATATTAATTGTGATTTTGAAAAGCAAGATGCTTTTGTTTTTACACAAAGGCAAGAAGAAGTTCCAAAAATACAAGATGAGGTAAATGCCGTAAAATCAATAGGTGGTGATAGTGAATTTGTAACTAAAGTACAGTTACCATTTTCAATACAAGGAGCAATAAAGTTTAAAAATCAAGCTCAATTTAATATTAGAAAATATGCTTTTGGATTACTAAACAAAGTCTTAGAAACTAATAATTGTAGTATTTTTGAAAATACAAAAGTACTAGAAGTAAATAAAGGCAAAGAAGGCTATCTAGTTCATACAGAAAATGGAGATATCAGTGCAAAATATGTTGTATTAGCTACTCGTTATCCAATTATTAATTCTCCTGGTTTTTACTTTTTTAAAATGTATCAGTCTAAATCATATGCTATTGCAATTGAATGTGAAAATGATGACTTTTTTTCTGGAATGTATATTAATAGTGAGTTACCCACTAAGTCATTTAGAACAGTTGTAGATGGCGATAAAAGATTACTATTAATTGTTGGTTTTGATCATAAAACTGGTAAAGATGTTGACTGTCTAAAAATGGAACAGAATTTAGAAAAATATGCAAAAGAATTATATCCCAATTGTGAGATAAGATATAAATGGAGTGCAGAAGATTGTATTGGTTTAGATAAAATTCCATACATCGGTAGTTTTTCTAAATTTATGCCAAATTTGTATGTTGGAACAGGATATAAAAAATGGGGAATAACAATATCTAATATAGCAGCTAATATAATTTGTGACAAAATACAAAATAGAGAAAATAAATATGAAGAAATATTTAGAGCTACTAGAGTTGAACCAATTAAAAACATACAGGAAGTTGAAAATATGTTAAAACAAACAACTAAATCATTAATTGTGGAAAAATTTAAAATTCCAAAAGAAGATTTAGAAGACATAGAATGTGATGAAGGAAAGATTATAAATGTTAACGGAAATAAAGTTGGTGTGTACAAAGATTCAGAAGGAAGGATTTATGCTGTTAAGCCAATATGTTCACATCTTGGTTGTGAGCTTTCTTGGAATAGTTTGGAGCATACATGGGATTGCCCTTGTCACGGTTCTAGATTTGATTATTTGGGTAATTCAATTGAAGTACCAAGTATTGATAGCCTAGAGCAAATTCAATTAGAAGATTATAATTAATATTCTAATGTAGTAAAAATTATAAAGAGCTAGAATTTTATTCTAGCTCTTGGTGTGCCCGGAGGGATTCGAACCCCCGATCTCAAAGTTCGTAGCCTTGCATTCTATCCAACTAAACTACGGGCACATAAAATAATCTACAGGTATTATACATTTTTTTTTAATAATATTCAAGGTATTAAGTTAAAATATTAAAAATTTTTTTAAAAATACTTGAATATTTTAAATGAATATGTTATATTTATAAAGTAGTTCATTACTAATCGAGGTGTAGCGCAGTTGGTAGCGCGCGTGGTTTGGGACCATGAGGTCGCAGGTTCGATCCCTGTCACCTCGACCACATTTAAGCAATTTTTAGAGAATTGCAGAAAATTTTAAAAGAGTGAAAAGAGTATTAACGACAAGGTTTTCGTTGATACTCTTTTCTGTTCAGTTTCAAAAAATATTGAAAAATTCTAAAAAATTTTAAGATTTTGTTTAGAAATTTATGTTCAGAAAAAGTTTTATTCCAAACAATAATGTTTAGAAAAAGTTCCGAAAAATATTCTTCCTAGAAAGGAAGTAAAAATGAGAGAATTAGATTACTATAAATCAAATGAAACACTAAGTCATAAATATTATCAAATTCCACAAGAATTATTTGAAAGTTCATTATATAAAGATAAATTAAATTCTGATAGTAAAATACTATATGCTTTTTTACTAGATAGGTTATCTCTATCTATAAGAAATCATTGGGTAGATAATGCTAATCGTATATTTTTAATTTTTACAAGACAAGAAGTTCAAGAAAAATTAGGATTATCAGAAAAAACTGTAACAAAGGCATTTAAACAATTAGTAGATACAGATTTAATTGAAGAAAAAAGGCAAGGGCTTGGCAAACCTAATTTAATATATGTTGCTAAAATACAATATGAAGAAAAAGATAAAATTTCAGATACGGAAAATTTACAAGTCCTGAACAGTAATTTTTACGGTTCTAGAGTAGTAGAAAGTACAGTTCAAGAACAGGAAAATTTACAGACAATCAATACTAATAATATCAAAACTAATATAATCAATACTAATTCTATCAATCCTAATAGTGATGATGAATTTTATTTAAAAGAGATAAAAGATAAATGCAAACTGGAGGATTTTACAAAAGAAGAAAAAAACATTTTAGAAGATGTTATTGATAGCTTATATTATAAAGATACCTTAAAAGTAGGAAGTGTAACAGTTAATCACTATAAAATATTAGATAAATTAAAACTTATAGTAAAAGAAAATTTAATACAGTTATTAGATATATTGAAGAATATACCTAATATACAAAATGCTAAAAATTATTTGATGATTTGCTTATATAATAATTTAGGGAATACAAATATTTCTATTTCAAAGAAAAAGAAAAATAAAGCTTCTTATAAAGGAAGAGACTATGAAGATGGCTCACTTGATTTTCTCTATACAAACTTTGCTTATGATAACGAAACTATAACTACGTAAGCATGGCTATGATATGAAATTGTCAGCTCTACTTTATATGGGCAATTTCACTATAAATTATAATGACAAGTTCATTATAATTTATAGCCTAAAAATGTTAAAGCATTTTTAGGAAAGCCTCGCAGAGCACACGGATAAGTTTGCAAAACTTGTCTAGTGTGTTAGACAAATAAATTTGTTTCGAGCAAGAAAGGACTTCGGAGCAATGAGTTATGCTATAGTAAGAAATGAGAAATTAACGAGGACTCAAGCTAATCGGAATATGTGTTCATAATGATAGAAAAGCAAAAAATCATTCAAATAAAGAAATAGATATTAGCAAATCGCACTTGAATTATTACTTTAAGAAAAATGAATTAAGTTACACAAAAGAATTTGATAGACTAAGGGAAAAATATGCTTTGCAAGGTCAAATTAGAAGTAATAGCATAATAATGTGTGAAATGGTATTTACATCAGATAAAGAATTTTTTGATACAATAGGAATGGAAGAAACTAAAAGATATTTTGAAGAAAGTTACAATTTTATTTGTAATTATAAAAATCTTGGAGAGAAAAATATAATATCAGCAGTAGTTCATTTTGATGAAACAACTCCACACATGCATTTGATTTACATTCCAGTAATTCATACAAAAGATAAAAATGGAAAGAAAATTGATAAAGTATGTTGTAGAGATTTTTGGAAAGGTCGAGATAGTTATAGAAATTTACAAAATGCTTATTACGAATATATAGTAACTAAAGGATTTGAGTTACAAAGAGGATTACCTTCAGAAGAAACAAAAAGGAAAAATGAAACAATACAAAATTATAAGCAAATAACCAATTTTGAAAACACTAAAAAGGTATTGGAAAATATAACTTTAGAATTGCCAGAAGTTCCAAAAATAAATGATATAAAAAAAGTAATGATTAATAGAGATGAAAAGATATTTGAAAAAATTATAAAGCCAAAAGATGAATTAATTTTAAGACTTCACAAAGAAAATTTAGCTTTAAATAAAGAACTATCAAAACAAGTAAATACAGTAGATTTTGCAGAAAATTTCAAAGAAGATTATATAAATATGACAGAGAAAAACGTAAATTTAAGGCTATCGAATAGTTTATTGAAAGAAGAACTGGAACATAAAGAAAAAGAACTAGAATTGAAATTTGAAAGTAAAGTTTATGACATAGAACATTCTTACAAAAAACAAATTGAAAATTTAGAAAAAGAAAACAAAACTTTAAATAAGATAATTAATAAATTTAAAATAACTATAAAACATTTTATTAAATGGATATGTAACAAATTCTCTTATCCTTCTGAGGATGAAATTATAAGAGATTTTGAAAAAGAAACATATATTGACTTAAATATTGAAAAACAACTTAATATAAATGAATTTCAAAAAGATGAAATAGAAGATGAATATGAGATTGAATAAAAATTAGAAAGGATTTGATGATATGGAAAATATAAAAAGATTTACTACTTTTTACGAAGATTGTAAAGATAAATTTATGGAACATTTAGATGGAGTAAGAATATACTTGCAAAAAAATAATAATGAGTTTAAAAATTTGCAGAAAGAATATACAAAGATTTTAGACAGTAATGAAAAGTTACAAAATATTTTATTTGGGGATAAAGTAGAAACAGAATTGACACCTATTGAATGTGATTTACTTTATAAGGCAATAGAGCTACAAGAAAAAATGCAAATTATGACTGAAGAAGAATTATATTTTAAAGGTGGACTGGATGCATATTATTATTTTAGAAGATTAGGAATTATATAATAATATTAATTTAATGAAAGTGATAACATTTTTTGCTATCACTTTATTTTTTGTTAGATGATTATAATGTTTTTTAATAGATATAATTATTGACAAATATTGCAAAAGATGTTAACATAATAATATAAATTTAATATTGTCACATTTTTTCACAAAGAAGGGAGATTATATTATGAACAACACATCTTTTAAGGATAGTATCCTTACAGCAAAACAGTTTTCAGCATTTGATATGGCAACAGGTAAAACTATTTGGTTTTCACGTTCTCGGTCTCCACAACATCTTTATCCTTTAACAGAAAAGGATTACTGTGAAGCAGTCAAATATGCAGTTCAACATGGAATTAATCAAATGCCAATTCTTTCAGTAAGTGCAAAAGATTTCCCATACTGCGACTTTGATTGCAAAGATTGTTTGGCTTGTCCAAGTAGAAAGTGGGCCATTGAGGATCAGCACATCAAATACCCGATTATTCCTATTGATAAGTATAAAAAAATTTTGAGTGAAATCTCTACTTATTCAGCTAAACGTGGCTTTAACAAAGTCAGATTTGAAGTTTGCGGAGAAGGTAACCCAGATTTATACAAAAATAGGATTGAAATGTTAGAGTATGCAAATCAGGAATGCAATATGGGACTTGTCTATGTAAGCACAGGAAGCCAAATATCTGATGAATTATTGGAATGTTTGGTAAACAATGTCGCTTTTATTAGAATTAGTTTCCCAGGTATTGGTTCAGATGCTTACAAAATCTATTCTAATCAGAAGTCTAAAAATAGAGATTTCTCATATGATGATGCAATTAATCTTTTGAATAGGTTATGTAATGCAAGAGCTAAAGCAGGAAGAGAAGATACTTTGTTAATCGGAACCAGAACCTGTATTAGACCTTTAAATGCAGGACATTACGATGAATTCATTCGTACAATTGCAAATATTGGCGTAGATGTATTTCAAGGAGTTAAAGTTCTCATTCCTGATTTTGAGAGCGTTAAAGATGAAAGCATTTCACAGAAAGAGGTAGAAGAACTTATAAACTTGAGGGAATTTGCTTATTCTTATGGTCTTAAAGATTTTCAGCTTCCAAACAATTTGAATACTGCTTACAAAAATAGGACAATGGTTGAAAGAGACAAGCCCACTAGGTGTTGGAGTTCTCTTATTTCTCCACCATTATATGGAACAAATCTCATGTGTTGTGTGCTTTGGGATAAAATTACAGATCTCAACTACCACTATGGGATAATGGCAGGAGAAGAAAACGAACTTGAAAGTCTTATGCATGGTGAAAGTGCTAAATTCATTATGCAAAATTGCCCTAGAAACTGTACTGAATGTCCTTCACTTAAGGATAACGGATTTATGGAAAGCCTGTGGCGCGTATTGAAATTCCAAGAAAATCTGGATAATATAAAGTTCATTACTCATTATTAATTATTTCAATACGTACAAAACAGAGTATGTCCTTTTTGGGCATACTCTTATTTTATAGTAGTCTTATTTAAAATTCTTTTTAATTTCTTCAATACTTTCTAACAATTCTTTTCTATACTCATCACTTGTATTAAGATTATTTTTTGCATAAATTCCCATCTCACCAAAATTAGCATGAAACTTATAAGTCCATTCGTGTCTAGGAATAAAATTTATATGTAAATTACCAGAACTTGCTTCATCTTGATATATCATCACTTTTTCAAAACCAGACTTATGCATTGCTTCTAATAATCGATTTGATAAATCAATTAATTTATTTCTTTCTTCTTTTGTTAAGTCGGTTATTGTAAGTGTTTCTTTAGATATCGCTAATATCATATACCCTTTTATAGGGATTTCAGGATCTGTAGCTATATTAAATAATTCATCCTCATAAACATACTTTCCTGGAAAGTTTGTTATTTCATGTTTTGCAATAGCTAAACTTAAATTCCCCTCAAATTCCATAGTTTGTCCTAGCCAATTAACAATTCTATTCATGTAATCCTCCTTTTTCTTTACTATGTAGAAAATCTTTTAAACAATTTAACTGAAATTCAAATTCATATCTAGTAAAAGTAGTTTCTTTTTTTTCGTTTTCTCCTATAGAATGAATGATATGTTTATCACAATTGCATAATACTGCTCTATAAATAGGATTTTGTACTGCTGAAATATATAATTCGTCAATTAGTAAATCATATTCTATACTATCTCTTTTTATTTCTTTTCCTTGCCAATATATTATCCCTGTTTCCTTCCAATTATAATTACTTGCCGCCTTTATATGTACAGCTTGTGTTCCATAATAAGAAAATATATAATTTTG
>OJOP01000818.1_pt1 | contig 17782 bp, 18 predicted proteins | sample 1598161 | NCBI WGS metagenome assembly OJOP01 (sample SAMN01915206, study PRJEB22387) | human gut metagenome | isolation source: stool | host: Homo sapiens | place: USA | reverse complement strand
CTATATGTACTACACAATATTTAAAAACTATAAAAATAAGACATTTATATAGCTTTATCATAAGCTAAATCATAAAATTTATTTTTACATACGGAGGAAATTTTAAATGGATGAAATTTTATTAATGCTTCCAGGTCCAACAACAGTACACCCAAGAGTACTTAATGCTATGTCTCAAGCTGTTGTAAATCATAGAGGAGCTAAATATGGAGAAATCTTAACTGAAACCAGCGAATTAATGTCTGATGTTTTCCAAACCTCTAACCAATCCTATTTATTAACCGGGTCTGGAACTGCAGCAATGGAAGCGGCTATAAGTAATGTAGTAAATTCCGGAGAAAAAGTCTTAAATGTTGTAGGAGGAAAATTCGGAGAACGTTTCATGAAAATAGCTAATGCTCATGGAATTACCACCGAAGAATTAGCAGTAGAATGGGGAACTGCAGTAACTCCTGAAGCTATTAAAGCTGCTCTTGATGCTGATGAAGATATTAAAGCTGTATCTGTTGTTCATAATGAAACTTCAACTGGTGTAGCAGCACCTATTGAAGCAATCGGTAAAGTAATGAAAGATTACGACGCCCTCTACATTGTAGATACTGTATCTTCCCTTGGAGGAGACTATGTTGATGTAGACAAATTCGGAATAGATGTATGTATTACCGGATCCCAAAAATGTATTGCAGCACCACCTGGAATGGCTGCTATTACATTAAGTGATGATGCTTGGGCTGCTGCAGATAAAGTAGACTCCCATACTTTCTACTTAGATATGCAAGCTGCTAAAAAAAGTGGAGACAAAAATCCACCTCAAACTCCATACACTCCTTCTGTATCTCTAACTTATGCTATGAACGAAGCATTAAAAATGGTTATGGAAGAAGGATTAGAAAACAGAGTTGCACGTCACCACAAAGCTGCTAAAGCTAGTGTAGCTGCTGTAAAAGCATTAGGTTTAGAATTATTCGCAGATGAAAAAGTATCCTCAGCTACTGTAACTGCAGTTAAAATGCCTGAAGGCATAACTGATGCAGACTTCAGAGGAACTGTCCGTGACAAATACGGAGTAGAATTAGCTGGTGGACAAGACCACTTAAAAGGAAACATATTCAGAATAGGACATATGGGAAACATTTCCTACAAAGAATTAGTACAAACCTTTGCAGCTATCGGAATGACTTTAAAAGGTCTCGGTGCAATTGAAGATGCAGGTGCTGGAGTAGCATCCATTACAGAATCATACTTATGATTCTTCTTTTTTTCTTTTTTTAATATTTTGATTTTCTTTTAATTTATAACTATTTAAATTTGTTACCCCATAACGCTCCATAAAATCTAATCTTTTTTCTCTTTCAGCAGTTTCCTTTTTTAATTCTTCTAATAGTCTTTTTTCTTCTTCATTTGTAGGTTCTATTTGATCTAACTCTGGAATAGTATTTGCACTTTCTGGGTTATCTATTAAAATCTTCTTAAGTACTTGTAATATACCTATTTTTTCTTTACTTTCTAATTTATTTTTCATAATCTTTTCTTAAATTACTTAAGAATTCACCTCCGACTATTTTTAAATTACTATCTATATATTAACATAAAAGAAAAGAAAAATCAAGTAAAACTCGATTTTTCTTGTTAACTTTCGTGTTTTTGAATCATTTTATTATAAGTTAGTTTTTCCCATTAAATAATTATAGATTTAAAATTAAAATTTATTTCATAAAAGAACTAATTACATTGTCCATTGCTTCTGCTTCTTTTTCATAATTGCTCTCTAATGTAGCCGTTGTTAAAATATGTGCATTTTCACTATCTAAAAAGCATGCTTGCTTTATTACTACATTAGTATCCGATTGTTTTACAGTATATTTTATTATAGATGCATCTTTTCCATTTAATGTTACTTCATTTTCTTCTATATCTCCTACTACTTCCATGGTCTTTTTAACATTTGCCACAGCTGCTGACATATATGATGTTAAATTATAAGTCTTAGGAACTGATTCTGATAGATAATTTACACTTGTTCCTGTAGATGTATCACCAAATACTGGTTTACTTGAAGTACCTAAATTTTTCCATTCACTTGGATATGAAAATCTAACTCCTGAAGAATGAACATATTCTGTATATCCTTCTAAGTCTTTTTTGTTTATTGCCTCTTTTTTATTTGAATTTTTTCCTCCTATATTTAATGAACATCCTGTAAGTGTTAATATAGCAACTAAAACTATGCAAATTAATGCCCCTATTTTTCTTGTGTTTTTCATAAAAATTTCCTCCCTTTTTAATTCATATAATCTTTTAATTTTTTACTTCTACTTGGATGTCTAAGCTTTCTTAATGCCTTTGCTTCAATTTGTCTAATTCTTTCACGCGTTACCATGAACTCTTTTCCAACTTCTTCCAAAGTTCTTGCTTTTCCATCCTCTAGTCCAAATCTTAATTTTAAAACTTTTGCTTCTCTTGGTGTTAATGTATTCATTACCTCTTCTAATTGTTCCCTTAATAGTGTATATGCAACAGAATCTTGAGGTGCTGGTGAGTCATCGTCTTGTATGAAATCCCCTAAATGACTATCATCTTCCTCTCCAATAGGTGTTTCAAGTGATACTGGATCTTGTGCTATTTTTTGTATTTCTAGCACTTTTTCAACAGGAATTTCCATCTCTTTTGCTATTTCTTCTGGAGTAGGTTCTCTTCCAAATTGTTGAAGTAAGTGCCTAGATGTTCTAATTAATTTATTTATTGTTTCCACCATATGAACTGGTATTCTAATTGTTCTTGCTTGATCTGCTATCGCTCTTGTTATAGCTTGTCTAATCCACCATGTAGCATAAGTACTGAATTTATAACCTTTTGTATAATCAAATTTTTCTACTGCCTTTATTAATCCCATATTACCTTCTTGGATTAAGTCAAGAAATAGCATTCCTCTTCCAACATATTTTTTAGCAATACTTACTACTAATCTTAAATTTGATTCAGCTAATTTTTGTTTTGCTTCCTCATCTCCCTTTAAGACTTTTTCTGCTAATTCTAATTCTTCATCATATGAAAGTAATGGAATTTTTCCTATTTCTCTTAAATACATTCTTACTGGATCATCAGTATTTACAACTTCTATGTTATTTACATCAATATCTTCTATATTTATTTCTTCAACTTCTTCTAGGTCATCTGGATCTGGTTCTTCTTCTAAATCATCTTTTATAACATTAATTCCTATATTTTCTAGTTTATCAAAAATTTCTTCAATTTGTTCTGCAGTAGCATCTTCTAGTTGGCTTGCTAACTCACCATATGTTATTTTTCCTTCTTTTTTTGCATTTTGAATAATATTTGCAATTTTTTCTTTATTATCTAATACTTTTTGTTGTGTATTTACATCGCTTTCTGCTTTCTTCATTTTCAACCTCCTATTTCATTTTGGCTAATTTTACTATTATTTCACTTAACCTTTTTTCAAAATTTGCTATTTCATCTGTAGATAAATCCTTGTTTTCTAATTTATTAATAATTTCATTTCTTTCACTAATCATTTTTTCTTTTCTGTAAGTATACAAAATATCGTCAATACATTTATTAAGTTCAGTAATTTCAAAGTCATATGCCATTATGCCTGTTAAATAATTTATGGTTTCTTCATCAGAAAACCAATCAGTTGCATTATTAGTATTACTATTTCCTTTTTGTAATTCTTCATACAACTTTGATAAAATTTTTTTATTAATCTCAATTTTTAATTCATTTGGTGAAATTTCATTACTTATTTTTAAATAGCTTTGATTTGGATATTGTAATAAAAGATATATTAATAAACTTTCCCTTTTCTTTACTGCTTCATCTATTTCCTCATCTTCTTTTTTCTTTATAACAACTCTTGAGGCAGTTTCTATTGTTTTTAAATTATCTTTTTTCTTATACAATAATTTATTTATTTCTGAGTATATTGCTTCTTTTGATATATGATAGTCAGAAGAAATCTTTTCTATATAAACTTCTCTTTCTATATTGTTCGTTACTTTTGCAAGTACCTTTGCAATTTCGTTTAAAAATTTTATTTTATCATTTGTATTTTCTAAGTTAAGTTTTTGTTTTAACATTTTTATTTTGTACTCTACTAAAGATATTGCATTATCTACACATTTTTGAAATCTCTCTGGTCCATATTTAGTAACAAATTCATCAGGGTCTTTTGCACCATATATTTGCAAAATTCTAATATCACAACCTAAATTTTGCAAAATTTCTAATCCTCTTAGGGTTGCTGCTTGCCCTGCACCATCTGCATCATAACCAATAATAATTTGTTCACTACTTTTTCTTAATAATCTTCCTTGCTGTTCTGTCAATGCAGTTCCAAGTGATGCAACTGCATTATGTATTCCTCTTTGATGCAGTGATATAGCATCCATATAACCTTCAACAATAATAATTTTTTTTATTTCTTCTTTTTTTGCTATATTTAAACCAAATAAATGTCTTCCTTTATGATATACTATATTTTCTGGTGAATTTATATATTTAGGTTTACTATCATCTAATACTCTTCCGCCAAAAGCAATAATTCTATTTCTAGTATCTTGAATAGGAAACATTAATCTTCTTCTAAAACGATCAATATATTTTCCATTTTCGTTTTTATTAACCAGACAAGATGCAAGTATTTCTTCTTCAGTAAAACCTTGTCTTTTTAATTCCATATATAATTCATTAAAATTGCCTGAATAACCAATCAAAAAATTTTTTAATGTTTTGTTATCTAATCTTCTTTTTTTTATGTAATCTTGTGCCTGTTTTGATTCTGGTTTATATAGTCTTTCATGATAAAAATTTGCAGCAATTTCATTTATTTTATATACTTTTGATTTTAATCTAATTAATTTGTCATCTACTGCATTATCCAATGTTGGCAAATTTATTCCTGCTTGGTTTGCTAAACTTTCTAATGCTTCTAGAAAACTAATATTTTCAATTTTCTGCAAAAAATGAAAAACATTACCTCCAACTCCACAACCAAAACAATGAAATATTTGCTTATCTGGAGATACAGAAAAAGAAGGTGATTTTTCTTTATGGAATGGACATAATCCAAAAAAATTCCTACCACTTCTTTTTAAAGTTACATATTGAGATATAACATCTACTATATCGTTTTTATTTCTTATTTCGTCAATTAGTTCATCACTATAACGCACCATTTAAGACACCTTTCTTATCATTATAATTATATTATTCGACGGAAATTTTATAAATCCTTCTACTTTATTGCATATGTTGACATTTTTATGTAAATTTTCTTATTTGCAAAAAAAACACTTTAAATTTTTTATTTTTAAAGTGTTTCCTTTGTTTTTAAGATTACATTTCAGATGTACCAGTTCCTTCAAACGGAATAAATTTACTAACAATATTTTTATTAATGTCTAAACCTTCTTCTGGCATTCTGTTTTCCTTAAAAGACATATTAATTTTATTATCTACTAATTGTTCTACTTCTTCTTTGAAACTATGCTTTGCAAGCACTAATTCACTTACTAATATTTGCTTTGCATTATTTAGCATTTTCTTTTCTCCTGTTGATAATCCTTTTTCTTTTTGCTTGAAACTTAAGTTTCGAACAACATCAGCTACCTCGTAAATATTACCGCTTCTCATTTTATCCATATTGTCTCTGTATCTTTTATTCCAGTTATTTGACATTTCTGTTTCATCTTGTTCTAGAATTCCTAATACTTTTGGCACATCACTTTCACCGATAATATTTCTAACACCAATTTGCTCTGCTTTTGCGATTGGAACCATCACCTTTACTTCCCCAGGCATTGAAATGATATAGTATTTCTCTGTCTCATTACAAATATTTTTTTCCTCTATTGCGCTGATTGTACCAGCTCCATGCATTGGATGTACAATTTTATCCCCTACATTAAACATGTAAGTCACTCCCTTCAATAAGCTATTTTCTCTAAGTCAAGAAAGGTTTCGTTTCACTTTTTTAACTACATTATTATTATACAACAAAAAATGGTAAAAGTCAAAACTTTTACCACCCATTTTTCTCGTTATTTTCTCTGTAAGCCTTGCTATTCAAGGAAATAATTTTTTTTATTTTTTTATGTAGATAAATTTATATGTTAATTTTTACTTGTACTTCCAAATCCACCTTTTCTTTCTCCTTGTGCATTATCATCATCTACTACCTTATATTTCTGGAAGATACCTTGACCTATAACATCTCCTTTTTTTATTTCAACATCATGATCAAAGAAATTGTAAAACGCAAACATAATCGCACCATCATTATCTTGATTTCCGTAATAATCAGCATCAATTATTCCTATACTATTTGCTAGTACTAATCCTTTTTTAAATGGATTAGAACTTCTATTGCATAGCATTAAATATTCATTTTCTTTCATATATGCTTTTAAACCTGTTTTTACAAGTGTAGGTTTTTGTCCTGGTACATATGCAGGAATTATACAATCTTGTGCAGATTCTATGTCATATCCTGCTGAGAATTTTGTTTTTCTCTCAGGTATATTAATTCCCTCATTTTCGAAGCCTTTTGCTATTTCGAACCCTCTTTTTCTTTCCATTTTATCATCTTTCCTTCCTATATTTTTTAACACATTTGACATTATACTACATATATTTTTAAAAATCACCATTTATTTTAAATTTTTTTTAGTAACTTTTTTAAAAGATTTGACATAACATATAGCAAGTATATTATTAATGCAACTGGAGGATTTTTATATGAAAACATATCCATTAAGCCAAGTTAATCTAAACCATACTGCCATTGTTGATTCTTTAGATTGTTCTAGCAATTTAAGAAGAAGGCTCTTAGACCTAGGACTATGTAAAAACACTCGGGATAACCCCCATTTTTAGAAGTTTTTCTGGTGATCCTACTGCATACAATATTAGAGGCACAACAATTGCTATTCGAGATGATGATGCAAAGCACATCTTAGTTAGATTAGAAAATATTTAGATTTTTCAAAAAAGGTAACCCTATTTTCTCTCTTTCATATACTAAAATAGGAAGGTGATTTTATGGGATTAACTACTAGTTCTACAGGAACTAATTTATTAAATGATGATATTGCGCTTCTAAAAAACAAATGCGATTATACTATTGCAATTGCAGGTAACCCTAATGTAGGCAAATCTACAATTTTTAATAGTTTAACTGGAATGCATCAACATACAGGTAATTGGCCAGGTAAAACTGTTGCCAATGCCGCAGGAATAACAAAGTTCAAAGATAAAAATTTTTTACTTGTTGATATTCCTGGTACATATTCTTTAATGTCAAATTCTGAAGAAGAGGAAATTGCAAGAAATTACATATGCTTTGGAGACCCTGATGCAACAATTCTAGTACTTGATGCAACATGTTTAGAGAGAAATTTAAATCTCGTTTATCAAACAATGGAAATTACGCCTAATATTATTGTATGCATAAATTTATTAGACGAAGCAAAAAGGAAAGGCATAAGCATTGATCTAAATAGGTTAGAAAAAGAATTAGGTGTGCCAGTAGTTGGAACAATTGCGCGAAAGAAAAAAACTCTTTCAAACTTAATGAAAAGAGTAGATGAAGTATGCTCCAGAAGGCTTCACATCTCACCAAATTTAATTACATATTCTCCTGCAATTGAAACAAATATTAATGCACTTACTGAAAAAATAAAATATTATATTCCTAAATCTTATAGATATTTATCTAGATGGATATGTTTAAAATTGCTTGACAATGATAAAAAAATTATCTCATCTATTAATAAAAATATTTTTAATTTTCAAATTCAAGAAAAAGAAAATATAAAAGCTAAACTAGATGACTGTATGTGTGCTCTTACTGATGCTAACATTTCCTCTGAAGATTTTAAAGATAACATTGTTTCTAGTATCTTAAAAAGGTGTGAAAATGTAAGTAAAAATGTATGTGAGTATAAAAATTTAAATTATCATAAAAGAGATCGTAAAATTGATAAAATACTAACCTCGAAAACATTTGGTATACCAATTATGCTTTGTTTTTTAGGGTTAATATTTTGGCTAACTATTTCAGGAGCCAATTATCCATCTATGTTACTTTCTCAATTTTTTTCATATCTGGGAGAAAAGCTCCTACTTGTATTTAATTACTTTTCCTCGCCAGAATGGTTTACACAAGTATGCATAGATGGAGTTTATAGAACACTAACTTGGGTCATTAGTGTAATGCTTCCTCCAATGGCTATCTTTTTTCCTCTTTTTACCTTAATGGAGGATTTAGGATACCTACCTAGAATTGCTTTTAATTTAGATAAATGTTTTTGTAAATGTTGCAGTTCTGGAAAACAGGCATTAACCATGTGTATGGGATTTGGCTGTAACGCAGCAGGAGTTATTGGTTCAAGAATAATCGATTCTCCAAGAGAAAAACTATTATCCATAATAACTAATAGTTTTGTACCTTGTAATGGTAGATTTCCATTTTTAATTACAATTGCAATGGTATTTGTTGGTAGCTATGCTAGTGGTTTTACCGCCTCTATTCTGTCTACATTAACAGTTCTTTTAGTTGTTTTACTTGGTATATTTATGACATTTTTTATTACTAATCTATTATCAAAAACAGTTTTGAAAGGTGTTCCTTCTTCATTCATGTTAGAATTACCACCTTATAGAAAACCTCAAATTGGCAAAGTATTAGTAAGGTCAATTTTTGACAGAACACTTTTTGTACTTGGAAGAGCAGTTTGTGTTGCTGCTCCTGCTGGACTTATTATTTGGTTATTTGCAAATATTCATATTCAAGATATTAGTATCCTTACATATGTTGCGAACTTTTTTGATCCATTTGCTAGATTAATGGGACTTGATGGATATATATTAACAGCTTTTATCCTTGGATTACCTGCAAATGAAATTGTCCTTCCAATTATTTTAATGAGTTACACAAGTTCTGGCTATTTAGTTGATTTAGAAGATACTTTCAGTATTGGCCAAATATTGATTCAAAATGGTTGGACACTACTTACTGCTATAAATGTTATGATTTTCACTTTGTTACACTTTCCTTGCAGTACTACTCTAATAACAATAAAAAAGGAAACTAAAAGTATGAAATGGACCGTCTTATCGTTTGTTTTACCAACTTTATGTGGAATTGTTTTATGTATGTTTACAAATTTAGTATGGCAATTATTTATTTAAATCGTAAAAAAAATTGACTTCACGATTTTCCTAAATTATAATAATATATAAATAATATATTATATAAGGAGGTGATTTTGTGAAGACATCATCTGAACTTAGAGCTGAAGCAAGAAATAATTTATCTAAAAAATTTGGTGAAGCCATTGTAATTTCATTACTTTATTTTGCAATTACTTCAGCAATTAATATAGCTTCTCAATTTATTCCATTTGCTTCTATACTATTATTAGCTGTTACAGTTCCATTTTCATATGCACTTGTAATGAGTTTTCTAAAATTAAAAAGAAATGATAACTTTTCATATGGAGATATTTTCACTTTAGGTTTTAATAACTTTGGTAAAATATGGAGTGTCGTTGGAACTATATTATTAAAATTAATAGTTCCTATTATTTTATTAATAGTTTCAATTGCCATACTTGTAGCTGGAGCAATCCTTATCTCAGTAATAACTGGCAATAATTCATCTGACTCTTCAACAGTATTTTTGGTACTTTCATTAATATGTATATTTATTGGAGTAATTATGTACCTTGTATCTCTAGTTCTATTAATAATGAAAAGCTATTATTACTCATTAACTTATTATTTACTATACGATAATCCAAATATGTCTGGAAAAGAAATCGTTGCTTTAAGTGAAAGTATTATGAAAGGTCAAAGAGCAAATTTATTTTTACTTCAACTCTCATTTATAGGATGGGCTTTACTTGCAATATGTACATGTGGAGTTGGATTCTTATTCTTAGAACCTTACATACAATTTGCTACAATAGCTTTTTATGAAGACAGAACTGGGAAACTAGCAAATACTGATAATAATTAAGATTCAAGTTAGAATTTAAAATATTAGCTGTTAAAAGAAAAAGGGTTATTTATGGAAAACACTAAAATATTTAGTTATATTTTTAGCATTTTCCGTAGTAAGCCTTTTTTCTATGTAAACCAGGTATAAAAGATAATCTTATCTTGAATATTTTTGAAAAAAATGTTAAAATAATCATTATTAACATAAATGAGAAAGGATTTTTTAAAATGAATGTAGGATTTATATCTTTAGGATGTAGTAAAAATTTAGTAGATACAGAAATGACAATTGGACTATTTAAAAAGAATAATTACTGTATTGTAAATGATCCAAAAAAAGCCGATATTATTGTTATTAATACTTGTGGCTTTATTGAATCAGCAAAAGAAGAAGCAATTAATACAATTTTAGAAATGGCAGAATATAAAAAGGAAAAATGTAAATATTTAATAGTAATGGGATGTTTAGTTGAAAGATATAAAGATGAACTTGAAAAAGCAATACCTGAAGTAGATTTATTTATTAAATATAGTAAATATGATACAATTTGGGAGCAAATTGAAAATGTTATTGGCCCATCTATTCAAAGTAATTGTCAAAACTTAAGTTTTATGGACAGAACAATTACAACAGGTTCAAGTTATGCATATCTAAGAATCGCCGAAGGTTGTAGTAACCATTGTACATATTGTGCAATTCCATATATCAGAGGTAAATATGTAAGTAGAAAAATGGAAGATATTTTAGAAGAAGCAAATCAGCTTGTTCAAAACGGTTATAAAGAATTAATTGTAATTGCTCAAGATACAACAAAATACGGAATAGACATATACGGAGAACCTATGCTTGCTAAATTGCTAGCAGAACTTTGCAAAATAGAAGATTTAAAATGGATTCGTTTTTTATATGCATATCCAGAAACAATTACAGATGAGCTAATTGAAACTGTTAAATCTAACGATAAAATTTGTAAATATTTCGATATTCCAATTCAACATATTTCAAATTCTGTTCTAAAAAGAATGAATAGAAAAAGTGATAATAAAAGTATTCATGATTTAATATTAAAGCTTAGAGCTCAAATTCCTAATGTAATTTTAAGAACAACTGTTATGGTTGGTTTCCCTGGTGAAACCAATGAGGATTTTGAGGAACTTTACAATTTTATTAAATGGGCTAAATTCGACAAACTTGGAGCTTTTGCATATTCGAAAGAAGATAATACACCAGCTGCAAGACTTAAAGACCAAATACATCCAATGACTAAAAAAAGTAGGTTTAATAAAATTATGAAATTGCAACAGGAAATTTCGAATAACAATCTTCAATGTCAAATTGGAAAAGAATTGGAGGTTATCGTAGAATCAAAAACTTTCGATGGCAAGTATTATGCATCTAGAAGTTATATGGATGTTCCAGATATTGATGGATTTATTTATCTAAAAAATACTGGTGATGGACTAGAAAACAAATTTGTAAGATGTAAAATTACTGATGCAAAAGGTTATGATTTAATTGGAGAAATTATTTAAAAATACATTTCAAATTTATTTTTCTATTAAATATTAAAATAACCACTCATATTTGAGTGGTTATTTTTTTATCATTTAAAAACATTATTTAAATTTATGGTATTTATTTTTTTCCATATCTTTCTCACCAATTTCAATGATAGTGTAGATAAAGTGAAGCCAGTTACAGGCACTAAGGAACTAAGCCATATATTATTGAAAAAGGCGGCTTTGAAGTCCTTGTAAAAAATCTACTTGCATTAAAATCACATTATAAAAATCGTAGAACGTTGATTTTCAACGTTTCTACGATTTGTTTCATGGTTCCGTTGTTATAGTTGTCTACAACTTGGAATTCGTAACGATTGATGCAAATATCAATCAGTTTTATATTTATAATTTAGCATATGTTTTTGTATTTGGCAAGATAGGATTTTGAATTATTTATTTTTTCTTTAAGCTTTTGCTGTTTTCTTTTTCTAGTTGTTTTAGACTCTTTTTAGGAGTTGGTAGGTCTTCTGGCATTGTTCCACCATTTTTAGCAATTACTTCTCTAATATTTTTTCCAATAGTATAATGAGTTTCGTTTGCTTCTTTTTCAGTTTTTACATTGTCTTTTCGTAATTTTTGTTATGTTTGTGAAATTCTGAATAAATTAGCAATAAGTTCATCACTTCCCATATTGTCTAAGATGTCTTCTCTGTATCTTAATCCTTTTCTTTTTGCAATATCATCTGCTGTTTCTCCATTATATAATCCTTTATAACCTGCGTTGTAGAATTTATCAAAATTTTTAACTCCAGATTTTTTTGCTGTTTGATTTAGTGAATAATTACCTTTTCTTGTTAAATCTCTTTGATAAAATCTTTTTTCATCTTCTGTAAGGGAACTATATTCTTTTTCGCTAATTTCTTGTTTTCTAGTTTGAATTGCGAAATATGTTTGTGCAAGAGCAATCACTTTTTTTCTAGAGTCTCCATTTTGAGCTATTAAGTAACAACCATATCTTGATAATTTGTAATCTTCAATTTTTTTAGTTGTAGCACCTGCTTTTACGATTTTGCCGACGTCGGCAAAATGGTCAGATATGTTGATATTACTATTTTTACAGGCTTCAATAGCTTTATTTATTACATTTTTAAAATTGCCCCATTTTGTATATTCTAACTCCTGCATAAGCTCTCTAGCAAGCCAAAATTCAACTCCATTCTCATCAATATGCTTAATATCTTCAAAAGTTCTATTGTTATGTATTTCAAGTTTATTCAAATTATATCGTCTCCCTTCTATGTATGTAATGATATTATTATACTATAATTTGAAATAATTTCCAATGTTTTTGCAAACATTTGTTTAAATTATTTTTTACAAATATATAACATATGATTACTATAACCTTGAAGGTCTTCTCTTTCACAGGTTGATAAATGATATCTCATCCAAACATCAAATTCTTCTTTAGATAATGAATCTATTTTATCTTTAACATGATGTGTAAAACCGTCTGTTGCAACATTATGTAATAGTTCAATATCAAATTTATTCATTATTGACTTGAATTCAGAAATATAGAATGGTGCAAAAACACCTTGTGGATATCTAGTTAGTTTAAAATTATTATCAAAGTCATTTGGATAACCATCTAGTAAGTGATCTCCCATAAGTGCCCAATCAATCATTATAGAATCACTTGTCAAATATGCAATTGCAATTATTCCATCTTTTTTTGTAACTCTTATTGCTTCTTCAATAGCTTTATTTATATCATTATCTTCATATAAATGATATAGAGGTCCCAATACTAATGTTACATCAAATGTATTGTCATTAAATCTAGATAAATCAACTGCATCTCCTTGTTCAGCTACTATTTTCATACCGTTTTTTATTTTTGATTTTAGTATATCAATATTATGATTAACATACTCAATAGCTGTCACATCATATCCTTTATTTGCATAATAAAGTGAATATCTTCCTGTTCCAGCTCCGATTTCAAGTATTTTTGAATCAGATTTTAAATATTTTTCTATATACTTTGTAGTTGTTAAAAATTCAACTTGTCCATGTTGACTTTCAAGCCTAGTATCTTCTTTACAATCTTCATTATAAAAATTGTTTAATATTTCTTGTCTATCCATTATTATCTTTCCACTCCCTTCGCAATATATTGTTCATATATATCTTTATATTTTTCTATTGTTTCATCCACATTAAACCAATAAACATTTGTTAATGTACCATCAGATGGATCTATTCCAGTTCTTTCAAGTTTTCCGCCTAAAGCTTTTAAAGTTTTATCTGAGCCAAGATTATTAACATCACAATCTAACATTACTTTATCTAATCCAACTTTTTTTGCCTCAATCATTCCTAAATATAAATTTATTTTGTTATATCCTTTTCTTCTTTCAGTAGGTCTAATTCCATAACCTATATTACCACCAAAATTAAGCATTGCTTCATTTAAGTTCCATCTTACATTAATAGAACCAACTATTTTATTATCATTTTCTCTTATTAAAAGAAATGTCTTGCCTGGGCATCTATTAACACTTTTAGCATATTCTTCATCTTCCATCTTTAAACATCTATCTAAAGCTTCTTCAAAAGTATAAACATCATAAATTTTATCTAATGAACCAGAACCATTTATATCAGAACCATATTTTACAAACTCATCAAGATATTCTATTATTTCATTTTTTCTTTGCATTGATGGTCTTTCTAAATAAAATTTTTCCATTTATATCACATCCTTTCTTCTTATATTCCAAAAAATATTTTACTTATAATTTCTCTATCAGGATACTTAAATCTATTAATATCCTCGATTAATTCATTTCTATTAAATGTTAAATATTTCTTATTTACACTAATATCATCATTTTCAATGTCAACTACTGTATAAAATGTTTTATCATCTTTTACACAACCACTACTTCCAATACAAATTATTTTCTTGTTATTTTCCACTATTTCAAAAGCTTTATGTTCATCACCAATAAACAAATGGTCAAATTGCATATTTTTGCAATATTCCTCAACATCACTTATATTTCTTATAGAAATTCTCTTAAATTGGAAAGCATCTTCTTGTGTATTTTCATTTATCATATAATGCTGAAATGCAATTTTCTTTCCGTTTAGTTCTATAACCTTTGATAGTGGAAATTTAATTTCATCCTTAGAAATTAAATCTTTTATACTTTGATGAACCCACTTATGATGATTTATTTCACTTTCCTCTGTAATTAATTTATCGATACTAATTCCATTTTTATAATATAATTCATGGTTTCCTGCAATTATTGTTACTTTGCTATTTAGTAATAATTCTAGACATTCCTTTGATTTTGGTCCAATACCTATTGCATCGCCTAAAAATATTACTTCATTAAATTCGGATTTATTTATATCTTCCATTATAGCTTTAAGTGCCGGATAATTCCCATGTATATCTGTAAAAACTGCTATTTTCATTTATAATTTCATTCCTTCCTTATAGTTCATAAATATATGATACAACTTTATATTTCTTATTTCCTACTTCAAGTTCTAATTTCTTTCCTAATATTCCACCCATTTTTTCATAGAATTTTCTTGAATTGTAATTTTCCTTAAAACATCCTAAATATAATTTCTTCTTTCCTATACTTTTAAAATAATCTAATGTGTATTTAAACAATTGGCTTCCTATTCCCATTCTTTTTAAATCAGGTTTTATATATATTTCTCGAATTTCGCAATCTATTTCTTTATCATCATAAGCAGGTGCATTATAATCATAAAATCTGCAAAATCCTACTACTTCATTTTGGTTTTCAGCAATAAATATATCTTTTAATTTATATGAAAAACTATATTTTTCAATTTGTTCTTTCACAGACATTGCATCTAGATACTCATCATCGATTATTCCTCTATATGCATTTTGCCAACCTGTAGCTTTTATTTTTGCTATTGATTCAATGTCCTTTACTGTAGCTTGTCTGATATTTATATTATCAATCATTATTTGCACCTTCCCCCATTACCTATTAAATTTTCATCATATATGCTATATTTTTCACCTTAAATCCAAATTTTTCATACGCCCTTATAGCATTTTCATTCTCTTGATTTACTGTCAAATATAAGTCTGTACATTCTTTTGATTTTGCTATTTCTTTTACGCTTTCTAATATTTTAGTTCCTATTCCTTTGCCTCTATATTTTTCATCAACACAAATTGCATCAATGTTTAACTGCTTTCTATATCTCATACTAGGATTTTCTTTTTCTTTAATATTAAAAATAACATATCCGACAATTTCATTTTGTAACTTTGCTACATATATTTCTTCATTTTTCACTAAAATTTCAAAATATTCTTTGCTAATTACTTCTTCTACACTTTTATATAAATCAGGTGCCCAATGTACATGCATTTCATGTACTTGTACTGCTAATTTATTCACTCTTTTTAAATCTTCCATACTTGGTATTTCTATTCGTATCTCCATTAAACCATCCATTCCTATTATTTCAATTTTAATTCAATTTAATTTTATAAAAATTATCATTTAAAGTAATAGTCCATTCATCACTTAATTTTCTTTCTTCTATACTAGTTCTATACAACACTCCACCATTTTTTTGAATTGTTCTATTTGAACCATAATTTTTCTCATAACAACCTAAAATTGCTTCTTTCATATTTTTTTCTTTGCATACTCTCAAAGCATATTCAAGCATTTTGGTAGCATAGCCTTTTCTTCTTTCTGATGGTCTTACACCATAACCTATATCTCCATATAATTCTTTTAAATTATCACTTAAATCATATCTGATATTTAATAGCCCTACTAGTCTATCACCATCAAAAGCTAAATATAAGTAATATCTCCCCCATTCATCATCTGCTTTTTCACTATTACGATTTACTTTATTTACCCAATCCTCATATTTCATATTAGTCATTCCTAGACTAGCACTAATACTTCTCTCGTGATTAGAATAATGTTCTATAACATAATCTTTTAATATTTCATAATCATCTAATGTTGGTAATCTATAATTCATAATTCTATCCTCCTTCAAAATTTAATATTATACAGTATATTTGAATCCTACTTCTTTATATTCTTTTCCGCCTTTTGTTATTGTATTTTCGCCACATAAAACTCCACCCATTTTCTCATAAAAAGCTCTTGATGGATAGTTCCCTTTTAAGCACCAAAGAATTATTTTCTTATTGCCATTCTTCTTAAATTCATTAAATACATATTTAAATAACTCTCTACCAATTCCATTTCTTTTTAATTCTGGTTTAACATATATTGCACATATTTCTCCATCGATTTCAGGCATTTCTTTTGAAAATAGATTTTCTAATGTATATCTACAAAATCCTACTACTTCGTTATCTAGTTCAGCAACAATAAAGCCATTTTCCTTATAATCTTTTAACCTTTTTTGATAATTTGCTTCAACACTTAAACTATCTAAATATTCATCGTCAATAATACCTCTATATGCAGTTTGCCAGCCTCTAACTGCAATTTCAGACACTGCTCTTAAATCTTCTTTTTTTACATTCCTTACTATCATTATAAATCCTCCAATTCTTTTAAATCTTCTTTTTTTATTTCAAAATATCTAATATCTTCATTATTTGTTTCAACTTTTCTCATTCCAGCCTTTATCATGGTTTTAGCACTCTTTAAATTAGTAGCATAACAGCCACCTTTTACAATATTTAGCTCACACTCCAATATCAAATATTTTATAGCCTCTTTTAAAGCTTCAGTTGCATAACCATTTCCCTGATATTTAGTTCCTATTGAAAATCCTACCTCTGTTATCTTTTTATCCAGTTCATTATTACTAGCACTTATAACACCTATTACCTCGCCTATATCTTTTATTTCTATTAACCAAGTTAATCTTCCATTTTCATATTCAGATATCCATTTGTTTATTAGATTTTTAGTATCTTCAATATTTGTATGCAATTCATATCCAACATATTTATGCATTTCAACATCTGAATCCCAATTATTATATAGGCTTTTCACATCTTTTTCTGTTACTTTTCTTAAAATAAGCCTTTTAGAATGCATTTCCTTTGTATATAGCATTTTTCCACCTTCTTCTTATTTATTTTCATCATATCATAAGATATTTTTTATTAAAATACTTTTTCAAAATAATCATAACCACCCGTAAAACGGGTGGTTTGCTCTTAGCCTAGAAGGCTTTTGTA
>OJOP01000787.1_pt1 | contig 18351 bp, 18 predicted proteins | sample 1598161 | NCBI WGS metagenome assembly OJOP01 (sample SAMN01915206, study PRJEB22387) | human gut metagenome | isolation source: stool | host: Homo sapiens | place: USA | reverse complement strand
GGCGGAATTCATCGCGGCTTCAGCAAAATAATAACGCAGAGAATCCTACATGTTATAGAATCCTCTGCATAGTTTTTATTTCTTGCTTTGTCTACTTGACAGGGAGCAGTTCAAACCCTTTTTGCATTCAAAAAGGGCGCTAAAGATTGGAGGTATGATATGAACGAAGAACTCACGCCGCAGAAGGAAAGATTTCTGCGTGAGGTTGAACAACAGCTTCTGCGCAAGGATCTGGACGCGAAGCTGCTGGAGGACGGACTACTCCACGTTCAATGCAACGAACGGCCGCTCTGCTCCGTTGACGGAAACGGCACAGTCCGCTTCCGACCAGCGGACATCACGGAACCGAACGTAGATCAGCAGCTTCGGGCGGTGACGCAGACGGCTGGACAGATCAAGGAGTATATGCAGATATTTGAACGCGCACCCGCGCTGAAGGTCGCCGGTCTGGAAGACACCTACAAGGTACTTGTGGATTTCGGTGATGCGGTGCTGGCCGGCAGTGCAGGCAGAGATCGCCAGACGAAATGCTCGAAGAAGCTCCGCAAAACAAGCTGTCACCGGCCGTGGATGCTATACCAGCAAATATGCACTTTCTGACCGGCTTGTCTGCGGTGAATGTGGGACGCTGTACCGCCGCTGTATCTAGACCTCCAAGGGAAAAAAGTATCCTTTCTGGCGCTGTATCAGCCGGCTGAACTACAGCGCGAAATATTGCCATAACTCGCCAAGCGTGAAGGAGGAAAAGCTGCATGCGGCGATTCTGGCGGCAATCAACTCCGCCATGAGCAACAAGCAAGTCCTGATTAACCACATTAAGGATGCCATGTCGTTGGAACTCCTGCCTGTGCAGGGACAGCAAATGAGCCTGGCAGACATAGAACACCGTCTAGAGCAGCTTGATCAGGAATTCCAAAAGCTGCTGGCGGAAGTAATTGACTGTGAAGATAAAGACGCCTGCAACGCGCGGTTTGCAGCGATCCTGCAGGAGCAGACAGTGTTGAAGCGGCAGAAAGAAGAAATCCTGCAAAGTTGCGCTGACGCAGAAAAGATTTGCAACCGCATGAGTCAGGCAGAGCAGGTGCTAGAGGAAGCCTCGCCCGACATCACCGAATGGAATGAAATAACGATCCGCCAGCTTGTGGAGCGTGTCACCGTGGTGTCAGCGGATGAGATCTGTGTCAGCCTGAAAGACGGTGCGGAAATACATCAACTACTGGCTATTCGTGCACTATCACGGGAACCAAATGATTGATGATCAGTTCATCCTGCTCTATGACCAAGTCGTGCGGGCATTATAGGTTCAGGGCAAAGAAAAGTTCGGCAAACGCCGGATTTTTCTTTGCCCTGAGAAGAAGGATGATCTTTTAATTTGCTTGCTTTCCGCAGAAGTGAACCTGTTATAAGGGTGATGCCAAGAAAGTCCTGACGGGCTTTCTGACTTCCTACGTAGACCGGAGTGAGGAAGGTCAGCGTGTTTTGAATCCGAGCCAGGTCTGCAGCGGAAAGCCGATTTTGCTGCAGATGGATCAAAACCTGACCTTAAGCATCCTTCAAGATAACGGACAAACCGGGCTGAAAAATAGGTTGAAAATCAGGCGGCCAATCACATTGTTCAGGCAATGCTCCTTTCGGATCATGGTCAATCAGATGCCGTTCCTCTGAAACATTTGCTAGTACTCCCTATATTGATATTGCCGGTCGTAGACGGAAAAAGAAAGCAGGTTATATCTGTTATCATTTCAAACGCCTAGCCTATCCTCAGCATGGTCATTACCATGTTAAGGATAGGCTAGTTAAGCCAATAACGGTAAGAGACGATGGTCCAACATCACGAAGAATAATACAGAATTCCTTTTAACTGCTCGTTTAACTCATTCAGTTTTACCAAAGCATTCTTGTGGAGTTCTTTAATCTCTGCAAGATAGATATCAGGATCGACTTGAGCATACTCTGCATGGTATCCATTATTGAACACAAACCTTTTAACACAATGAGACAAACGCTTATCGCGGAACTTTTGGAATAATTCTTTAGGACTCAGTGGCTCCCCAGTTGCAAAAATGACAGCAAAATAATATACAATATTTGTAATCAAGAAAATTATGCTGCTTCCCAAAATGTCGATGATGAGCCCGAGTCTTTCAGGCGTTGCGCTCGTCCAATTAATACACTTTATTAATACCGGTTTTCCAAAATGTATGGCAAGCAAAGTAACTATGATAGATGGGATCAAAATGCAGGCCAAGACAAATCTAGAAGAGCTAACTTGCCGACTATTCTTATATGCTATAATTCTTTCTAATTCATGTTCAGAACGCGTCATTTCTGAGATTTCTTTCTCCAGATCTTTCAAATCGCGAAGAATGATGCTTTTTTTTGCCTGATTTTCTGTTGCAGTTAACTTTGTTTTTAGTTCTTTGTTCTCAGCAACCAATGCAGAATTATTTTGACTAGATGACAACAATTTAGCAGACAGGTCGGTTTTTTCTTCTTCACTATGAATTAGCTTTTTCGATATTTCCTCATTTTGTGTTTTTACAGAAGACATTTCTTCTTCCTGTTTTGCTTGTTGATCCCTTATTTCTGCAACACGTGAAGAAATAAAGTCCGCAAACTGGTCTTCATCTGTGTTGGCATTCGTAATATCTTCGGAAGTTAGGGTGTTGCTAGCGAAGACCAGAGCCAGAGCGTCAAGTTTTTGAGGATCATTAGCGTTCTGCTTTCTATAGTGATCAATTCTATTTGCAAATACTGATACTTCGGCTGTTCCAATTGTGTGCTTGGAAGATAGTGCAATAATTGCATTTGTTAGACCCTCTGCACTGCTTTTTTTTGCCTGTAACCACAATAAATTTGAAAGTTGGACTTCTGTAATACATTCTTGAAATGGCGCACTACTCTTCCGATTCCAAAATGTGAGTTTTGAGTCATTTGTTAATACCCACCAGGATGTTTCGACAAGGTTTTTTATTCTCTTAGGTCGCCGCTTTTTACAGCAAGAGATTAACAACAAATCATGTGTAGCTTGTCTTATACTGTATCTATCAATGTTCTTTGAAATTATTAAATCTTGAACTTCGTATTGATCAAGATTTTGGTCATCAAAATCATCAATAATTGTGACTGCATACTTTGTGGTGAGAAGGCTACGAATGTTTTCTTCTTTGCTCAATTCAAAAAATTGCGTCCGTGAAACTCCGTTTTGATATGCATTCCAAAAACCAGAGGTTTTGACTTTTGACTTTGGCAAAAACTCCCGAACATGTTGCGTATATGGCGCTATTTCAGAAATAAAATTTTTAATAGTTGTAGATGCCTCTTGTATAGTCTGGCTTAAAACAAAAAAGTTCGTTCCAGACTTGTGCAAAGTTTTCCAAGTGGCATCGGCGGCCTCGTTATCAAACTGCGCTTGAAGTCCCATTAGGCGTAATATGAAATTAGTGTCCAGAATTGCATTCTGAAGCGTGAACTTTTCGTTTGCTACTTCTTTAATCTGATTAGGTGTGAAATTGAGCAAACTCGTTTGAACTGCACCATCATATAGCCTGACAAAAGAAGCAAAGAACGGTGTTCGCTTCTGCTTTGATTCTAACAAAAAATCCAACAGATCTGGTCCGTACATCCAGTCTTCACTATTTGCTATGTGCTGCTCGTTATATGATACTGAATCAATTTGAATGAACGATGCGAGCTCAGAGGAATGACAATATATCCAGTTGCAAATTTGCGTTCGTATTTCTTCAACAGATACGGAAAAACCTTTACACACTAAGTAATCCTGAAAGGCGTTGAACAATGCTTCTATTTCAGCATTAATTTCTTCTTTTGTTGCAATGGACTTGGATAATTCCTGATAATTAATGACGATTTTTCTGTTGTTCAGGAATTCGACCTTTCCTTGTGCAGACAACAGCTGAATTAAATATCGCAGTGTATCTTTGGGTATACAAACATTATACGTCGTGTCTATTGTTTGTTGGAGTGCCAAAAACGGTACCGACTCTTTATCTGCAGAAATGAGCAACAGATGCTCAATCATTGGGAGGAAGCCACAAAAAATATTTTTACTTTGGTCAAATGCTTCAGCGGCTGCAGCATACGATGCTAATCGCAAATTGTCAAAGATATCCATAAATTGTTGCCTCCAATCGAAGTTTATTATAAATAATATTATACTGCTTGACTTCATTGAAAGCAACACATGCATCATTTTATTATAGTAACTGGGATATGCCCATTGGACTGTAATAAATACAAGGGTATTTTCCCATAAGTTTTATCTTGTGCCTTCTTAACAGCAAAAAAAGTGCCATTATGAAAAGAGATCGTGAACTGTTCGCCTCTTTCGTCCATAACAATATCATTCTCAAAAAGCTCATAACCATTTTTATCGTAAAGAGATGATGATAGCATAATCTGTACGTTTTCCTGTGGAAGTAATGTGCAATCTTTTATCAGAATGTAGCCAGATGCAACGGCCTTTTCCAACGAAAAATCAACGCCATTAACAAGTACTCTTGTTCTAATGATGATATCAACTCCTTCATTCAGTAAAGACAACATTATAAATAAGTATTATGTATTATTCTATTATAGATCATTCACGAAGATTACAAAAATATGCTGGGAGAAACACACAGTTCAAGATTATGATGCGGCGTAGCTATTGCGAAGGATCACGAAGAAAAAAATTACTTAAGACACGGAAAAATAGAAATGGAAATATGCGGCAGCGCGGAAAGGAGAAACTATGAACGTCAGAAAGCCTGTAGATTTCAGTGCTATGTATGCAGTTTTAGCCGAAATTTTGGTGCAAAACCTTCCGCAGATGGAAGAAGTCTGCGCCATTGGACGAGCTGTCAGCCAGCGCCCGGAAAAGGGAGCTGCAGTTGCAGCAGCCGAATATTTGCAGGCGAATTTCACTGAGCGAACAGGCTTTTCTCCGTGAAATGTGCGCCGGATGCGCGATTTTTATCGGACGTATGAAAATGACCAAACGCTTCTCCGGCTGGCAATGAAAATCGGCTGGACGCTGAACGTAGTGATCATGGAGGAAGAGCTGACGAGACAGGATCGAAAATGGTATTTGGAGCAGGCACGGAAGCAGCGGTGGTCAAAAAACGAGTTGTCAGCCGCACTTGCTGCCGGAAGACATAAGGAAAGCTGTGCTACCGACGAAAAGAACAAGCGGCAAAACTCTCCTTTGCCTTTTGCAAATAAGTGTGGTACAATCAATCAAGAGAAAAAGGAGCAAATGCCATGCAGCCATGCTATTACATTGTGGAGAATGCGACAGATACAAAACTCTCTGCATCTGTTCGCAAAGCGACTGCGGTTGATTTTGAAAGGACCGCATTGGAGCATTGGCAGACCGACTGGCGCACAGACTATATTCAGGATGCTGCGCTGGAAAAGTATGCGCTGGAAGTCGACGGAACGAGGGAGCTTGTTGGCCTCGGCGCTTATCGGAATATGCCCGAAGGCGTATTGGTCTATGTGGAATATATGGAAAGTGCCCCAAGCGGAAATCCGACGATACAGCAACCACGAAAGTATTCTGGCATCGGCGCCGCTCTGCTGGCATTCGGCATTCAACTATCCATTGACTATGGTTATGGCGGAGCAATCTATCTGAAAGCAAAAACAACGCAGCTTCGGGAACACTATATGAAAGCCTATGGCGCCATTCCATTCAGCCGCTTTGATCCATTTTTGCTGTTGATCGATGGTGAAGCTGCAAGAGAACTGTTTGGACAATACTTGAAGGAGGACTGACAGATGCAGAGTAGTGAATATCTGGAGCTGGACGCGCTGGCTGCGCCGAACGGCTATGTTGCGCCTCCGACACAAGAGGATCTGGCATACGTCGTGCATTTCCGCAAGACCTGCCAGCGGTATCGGATCGACTTTGCGAAGGCCGATCAGGATGAGCGCAATTTTGTGATTCATATGGCGGAAAAGACTTTTTTCCAGAAGCGTGCGTGATGTCGGCTGCGGGAGTTCGCGTTCTTCAAAGCAATGCGTTCATTGACTGTGTAGTGGAACGACATGATTGCCGAACACTATAGATGAAATGGCAAAAAGCCAGTCATCTCAAGGCTTAACAGTCGTAAGGAACTATAAGTCTTGCGGTTGGGGCAGAGGACGGTGTGACCGTAAAGGTCACGCCGTTTTTCTGCGTCCAAGGGTAGATTCTGCGATCATGGGTTCTGCCAGCACGGGGATCTCCACATCGTCCACGAAGTTGAAGAAAATCTCCACCTTCTGTCGGCGTTTGCCGCCAGACTTGTCCGGTGCGTGGATGATGATCTTCTTGATATACTCGTTGACAATCGTCTGCGTCAGCTCCGTGACATCCACATACTTTTTCGTCAGCGCAATGAAAGTGTCCAGATCGTCGCCCATTGCCTGCCGCTGCGCGACCCATTCTTCTGTCGTTTCAATTTCGAGCTTTAACCGTTCCTGCTCCGCTTCATAATCAGCAGTCATCTTCTTGTACTTTTCCTTGCTGATTTCACCGAGAGCATAGTCCTCATAGAGCCGGGATATGACCACATCGAGGGTGGCAAGGCGCTTTTTTGCCTGCTCCACGCGCTTCTGATCTTCCCGGATGTCTCTTTCCTGATCGGCGCGGCGGTAATGCAGCCACTCCTCCTGAAAGCCCTCCACATCGCTGCGGATATACGCATTGACCGCCTGAATCCGTTCCAGTACCAGTTCCCGCAGTACATCTTCCCGGATATAATGTGCGCTGCATTCGCCCCGTCCGCTCTTGTACTTGGAGCAGCGATAATGATCCTGCTTGCCCTCAAAGCCCTTGCAGGTGGCGAAATGAAGCTTGCTGCCGCAGTCTGCACAGTAGACCAGTCCTGCGAATAATCCCTGCCGTTCCGCTTTCACGGGACGGCGTTTGTTTTTGCGCAGCTCCTGTACTCTATCCCATTGCGCCTGAGAAACGATAGCCTCCTGCGTGTCTGGCACGATGAACATATTCTCCGCCTCGTTTGGAATCCGCTTTTTCAGCTTGTAGGACTTGGAGTAGGTCTTGAAATTGCAGGTGCATCCGGTGTATTCCTGCCGTTCCAGAATCCCGACGATGGATTGATCGCTCCAGCCATACGGGTTCTTGGGCAGCGGCTTTCCCTTACGGCTGGCATACAGCGCCTTGGTCGTGAGAACCTGATCCCTTTCAAGAATCCGCGAAATCTGCTCCGGGCCTTTGCCGTCAATGCAGAGGTCAAAGATGCGCTTGACAATCGGGGCGGCATCCTCATCCAGAATCCATTTGTCCTTGTCATTTGGGTCACAGCGGTAGCCATAAGGCGGTTTGCCCAGATGCTTGCCGCTGGTGCCGCGCTGAAGCAGGCTGGTACGGACTTTCTTGGAGGTATCTCTTGGATACCACTCGTTAAATAAGTTGCGAATTGCGGCAAAGCCCTCACCGTCCCCACGCTGACTGTCCACGCCGTCGTTGATGGCAATGAAGCGCACATCGTAGCTGGGGAAGATGATGTCGGTGTACTGGCCTACAGTCAGGTAATCACGACCAAAGCGAGATAGGTCTTTGCAAAGCCAGCAGCCTACCAATCCCTGCTTTACCAGTTCAAAGCCCTCCTGTACGCCAGGGCGCTGGAAGTTCGTACCGGTATAACCGTCATCCACCAGCACTTTCAGGTTCGTGTAGCCATGATCTCGTGCGTATCTGGTTAAAAGCTCGCGTTGATTCTGTATCGAGTTCGACTCCCTATCCTGCGAATCCTCATTACTGAGGCGGCAGTAGAGTATCGTAATTTTTTGCTGATCCGTCATAACGTCCTCCTTCACGTTCGGGTCAGCCGACAGAATCGGTGTGCTTAGAATTATATTACCATAGTTTTGTGTCGCTGTCATTAACAAGCCACCTCCCGGTCAGAAAAAATGAGCCGTTTTACCTTGGCGGTAAGCGGCTCGGTTCCGTCACAGACGGTTTCAATGGTGTACCATGTGTTTCCAATCTTGCGCTCCACGGTTTTGCAGAAGGGGCTTCGCCTGTTCCAATAGGCCTCGCACTCCTGCAAAAAGGACTCCGGCGGGTCAAAGACCGGATCAAAGTAGCTCTCATGGTCAAAGACCCTGCACAGGTCGATGAGCACATCCTCTCTGCCCTCCATCGCGGCGCGGTTGATTTCGTCGATGTTGATAATTTTTTCCATAGGCAATTCCTTTCTTATAATTCAATTTCGTTTTCGTGCTTGCGGGGCTGAATGACAGACTGCTCCTGCGGCCTTTGCAGCTTTCTGACAACGGAGCGATCCTTCTGCGGATGCGGCTCACCCAGCAGCTCGGATACCTCCCGGTCTGCCTGACGGAAGCGGTCGGCGTCGTAATGCTTGCCGAAGGTGTCCTTGATCTTCTCCCGGACTTCTGCGGTCATATTGCCGCGCAGCTCCATACGGGCGGTATACAATTCTTCTGCGTCAACGGCCTTGGTCTGCTCTTGCAGCGCATGGTACTTCTGAACCTCTGCGTCCAAAGCGTCGGCTGCCTTTGCCGCAACGCCCTCCAGCCCGGTCTTGTTTGCGGTCATGGCGTCAAGCTGCTGTTTGACCTCCTTCATACCCTCCGGGTCGCTCTTGCCGAAACCGGCAATCAGCATATCCATCTCAGATTTCAGTTCTTCTGCATCCTCGGTGAGAGTTGTCAGAATCTTTTTGATTTCAGCGCGGCGTATGAGATTCAAAGGCGGCAGTGCCTTTTGCTCTGTGAGCAGTGTCTTTTTCTGTTTGGATTTTTCCCGCAGCAGCTTCCGTATCTCCAGATACCGCGCATAGTCCGGCTGGATCGCCTGAATGCTCTCGTCCAGCTTTTTTGCCGCGCCGGTATGGTAGAGACATGAGTAGCGCAGCAGCAGAACGCCCTTGCGGGCGGTTTCCAGCGCCCTTGCAAGTGCGGGAACGGAGCTCTTGATCGCTTCCGTCAGCTTTTGGATTTCCGCACGGAGGGAGCGGATCAGCCTGTTCTGCTCCCGTATCTGCCGGTTGATCTCACAGCGAACGGATACGACGCCCTGCCGTTCCAGCGCACGGGCAACGGGGCCTTCGTGAACGGTGGGGATGGCGTCCAGCCCTCGCTCGGCGTTGCTGCGGTGGTCGATGCGTTCCGAAAAACCGGCACGCTCCAGATAGCGGTTTGCCACATCTGCCCATGCCGCACGCCACGCAACAAGCTGTTCCTCGCTGTTCCAGCGTTCGGAGATGGGATTCTGTCTGCCGTAACGGGTACTTTTGGGATGCTTGTCCGCTCGGATGAGGCCGCGCGCTTCCGCTTCTGAGGGCGGCAGATATTCCTTTTTCTTTTTGCCTACATAGTAGGGATACTGCTTCTCCCAGCCCTCAGCCTGTGCCAACTTGAACTCCACAGCGGTGAAGCCCCGTTCCTCGCCGTCTCTGACACAGAGGTATTCCTTCTCCGTCTTGTACTGCCAGCGCCCCTGCTCATCCAGCGGGCGCACCGTCAGCAGGATATGGGCGTGGGGATTCTGCCCGTCCGTGTCGTGTATTGCGGCATCGGCGCACATGCCGTCCGATACAAATTGCTCTTGAATGAATGCCCGGATCAATTCGATCTGCGCCTGCCGGTCAAGCTCTCGCGGCAGTGCTGCGATGAACTCCCGCGCAAGGCGGCTGTCCTTTGTCTTTTCGTTTTCTTCCACGGCGTTCCAGAGCTTTTCCCTGTCCTGCCATTCGGGTGGAGCCATGGAGGGCAGGAACACCTGCTGCCAGACAAGCCCCTGCTTTTTCGTGTAGTCGTGCTGTATCCCGTCGTAGTCGTTATATAGACGGGAGCAGCTCATATAGGCGGAAGCGGCCACGGCGGAGCGTCCTGCACCCCGGCTGACCACCTTTGCCTCCAGATGATAGATTGCCAAACAGTCTCCTTTCTGCCGGCAGGGGGTCATTGAAACAGTGACCCCTGCACGACTTTCCCAATCAAAGGGTCTAAGCAGAATTTAGACCCTTTGCGTCCTTGTTTCAGACACTTGCCAATGAGCAAGGGTGTGCGTTGAACTCACACCCTTTGCATCCTCACTCGAAGATGGGGTAACGAGCCGTGACCCCATTGTTCTGCGCCCCGGCTTTTTGTTTCTTTTTCGCAAAAAGAAAAGAGTGCCGCGCACAGCGACACTCTCTCTGCGGCAAAGCTGCCTGAACATATCCGAAGGATTGTTCTTGGCTGAGTTTGCGCAGGCAGGCGGCAGGTGGGTTACTTATAGTAACCTACCGCACAAGCACACACGTGGTTGTGTTCTGCCGTCTGCGCAGACGATGACAGCAGCACCCGTAAGGGCTGTGGCATTGTCTGGAGGCTGCCGCAGCAGCCGCAGTCCCCCTCGGAGAGCGCAACGATGCCGCAAGGCATACCACTGCCCGCCTTTGGCGGGTGGTGAGTAAGTTGCGCCCTTACGGGACTAGGCTACCGGCTCAGCTCCCGTTTTCTTCGTTCCCTGACATCTTCCCATTCAGGTATCCCTCCAGCTCGGACAGCCCAATGGTCTGAACCTCCTGCAGCACCTTTTCCAAGACCGCGCCCTCCTGAATCAGCCTGCGGGTACGGGCTTTCCGTGCTTTCTCCTTCGCCCGCATCTGCGCTTCCTCCAGCCGGTGCTGTGCCTGGATCAGTTTCTTTTCCTCTGCGGTCATTGTGGTCATAACAAAACGCTCCTTTCGTGGTAGTAAAAACCGGCTGAATGATACTGTGGTTGGTATCAAGCAGCCGGTTTTTGGTGGTACAATATTTCTTGCCTTTGTGTGTGGTATCAAATGTGCCGGATTTGCTATCATTGCTTCTATCAAAAATGGCAGTTTTGGTATCAAAAGCTGTCCGCAAAGTCCAGCGCGGCGTCCATATCCTCGGATTCCTCCGGTTTTTCTGTTGTATCTGCCGGAACTGCGTCCTGCATAAGCTGCATCCATGGAGCAAAGTTCATAGGTGCGGCTGTCTGCAAACTCTCCCAGATGGTGTTCTGAATCTCACGGAGAAAAGCGTCCTCTTTTTCTCGCGTTTCCAGATACGGATCGGCGGCAAGCTGCTCCTGCCTGCCGAAGTAGGCATTGACAGCGGATATTACGGCGCGATTCACGGAGCGGTACTGCGCTCTGTCCAGCCGTTGCAGGTGCTCCCATGCTTCTCGGTCTGCGACGTTATCCAGATTCAGCCGCAGGGTGGTCGTATAGATGTTTTTCATGCAATGCCGCCTGTCTTTCTCATGCGGCGCTCCGCCAGTAGCTCATAGCCCTTGGCGGTGGCGCAGATGTCGTCGTTGAAGATGACGCGACTCTTTTCGTAGTCCCCGAAATTCTTCACAAGGCAGCTCCCGCCGCCTACCACATGGAGCTTCATCAGCTCTGGGTCATATTCATGCTCCCGCAGTCTGCGGAAGATGCCGGACACATACTCTGCCGCTGTTTCCCGGATGGCGGTTAGGTAGCGGTCGGCAATGTCCGCCTTGCCGTGGCGAAGAACACGCTCAATGGTGGCGTCGTCCAGTACCTTGCCGAACTGCCGCAGCACGCTTTCCCGGACAGCCAGCATACACTGGTGCGTCCCGAATTTCTCCGTATAGCACTTGTCGGGAACCGGTCGGCGCTCGTTGATATACATGACGTTCATGGTGCCGTTGCCGATGTCGCAGAGCATATTCGTCCCTGTAAAGTCCCGGAGATTGGCTGCAACGGCGGCAAATCCCTGCGGGAAGATGTCTGCGCCTGCAAACTCCACATGATAGTCCACATCCCGGAAGGTGAAGTCCGCTATTTCCTTCTGCAAAAGATACGCCCGGAAAGCGTCCTTCTGTTCACTGACCCACGTGAGGGGCAAGCCTGCGGCAAGGTGTATGCGGGCGGAGGTGATTTTTCGGATGTTCAGCTCCCGTCCGATAGCAGCAAGGGTGAGGATATAGTAGTCACCGTCCGTCATTTTATCGGCGGCAAACTCCTTGTGTCCCTCGCCGATGGTGTAATATTTGCCGTTGAAAATCAGAAGATCATTCTTGAAGGTCGGCTCCCTGTCGTGAACGGTCACGCCGGTGCGGAAGCAGGTGTGGGCGGTCTTGATGTTCCCGTACCCATGGTCAATGCCGATAATGATGGGATTGTTGTTCAAATTCATGCTCGTTCCTTTCTGCCGCTGTGCGGCTGTCAAAATGGTTTGTTTTCTTACTTCCTTTTCTGCCAGACGATTTCATAGCCCAGCGCGTCGGCAAGCTGGACGGCCTCCGTGTAGCGCAGGGATTCCCGCTGGAGCTTGTTGGACAGGTTGGATACGCTGTCAGACCAGCCATGCTCGTCATGCAGCAGATCGACCACCTCCTGCATGGTCAGTCCCTGCCGGACAATGTACGACTTGATTTCGTTTCTCAGATTGGATTTCATCAATTTTTACCTCCATAATTTCGTGTAGTGTGGTTTCGTATCGGTGATTTTGGTATGCTGTGGAATGAAAAATGTGCCGCGCTACAAATCCGCTCAGATTTCCGCCCGTGATGCCCTGTTCATAACAGCACCCTATCGGCTTCATCGTTCTGTGTGAGGTCATACGGAATGGTAGAATATGCCACAGTTCAGTGCAGTCTCTTTATTGACTGATGAACCACCCTTTGGTGTACTGCGTTCTCTCTGCGGCATAGTTCTTTGCGGTTTTCTCAAGCATTGATTTTGAAGCCGTTAAAATAGGCTGTCTGTGTACGGCTCGGTACGGCAAAATGGACTTCTGTACGCTTCTGTACGTCCTGTACGCCTTTTTTCATGTGCTGAGCAAGTATTTCGGGTCTTGTCGCAGGCTGTTTTTATACTTTGCCGTGAAACATCTCACAGAAAACACAAGCGTTGAGCGTATTTCAGGAATGGAGTTGAAAACTGCCGTACAGAGTGTACGGCGTGTACAGCAAATTTGAAGTCCGTTCTCCATTTTTATTAGGGAAGCAGCTTCAGCACCTCCACGCCCACAAAGCCACGCACCCGCTTGCCGCCGACGTGGACATTGTTGGTAGCCTCTACGTTGTAAAGCCGCTCGTTTTGCATAAGTTCGGAGCTGACACGGTTGGCAGACATGGGCTTCTGTGCGTTATCGTCGCACCATCTCGTATAGGCTTCATAGATTGCCTTGGAGCTGGCCTCGCTGTCTGCCCGAAAGCGGATGTATCCCTCAGATTGCATAAACTCGATCACATTGTTGCTGCTGCGCTTCACCGTCTCCATATTCTCTCTGGCCTTGCAGGAAATGCTGAACTGATAGTTGTTTCCAATCAGCCGGTGCAGTCCCTCCAGACACCAGAGAAAAATGCTCTCCTTCTCCCGCAGCAGCTTGTCCACCAGAAACGGATCGTCCGCTCTGCCTGCGGGCCGGTCTTTGGTGGTCAGCACGATCTGACGGCGAAAGAAGCCGTCGGACTTGTCGTGCAGGGCGGTCAGCGCACCGTTTCCGAAGCAGAGAAAGCGCACATAGAGCTGGCTCTGATAGCTCTGCACGCCCTTGCGCTCCATGTCCATCTTGCACTCGGAGGTCACGATGGACTTGATATAATTGGTCTTGGGCAGGGCGCTCATATCCATGTCATCGTCCACCATCAGGAGCTTGTTTTCCAAGTCTGCACGGCTGAACCGGTTGCTCTCCACCTTCTGGATGCTGGTGGTATTCATGCTGTCGCCCAGCAGGGAGCGCATGACAAGACCGATGCGGCTTTTCCCCTCGCCGCCCTTGCCAATCATCAGGAGCATTTTCTGCCCCTTGGTGGTAGGCAGCAGGCAGTAGCCGAGAAACTCCTGCAAGGTTGGAATATCCTCAGGGACAAGGAGTTCAGATAGAAATTGTAGCCAGCGCTTCGGGACAGGTGCATTGGGATCGTAGGGGACGGTCAGACGATTGTTGCAGTAGCTCTTGTCTGTGGAAAAGCTGCCGTCCATGAAATACGTCCCGTTGGCAACATGGATGCGGTCTGTCTCAATGGGCAGCGGCGGCGAATAGGCTTGCAGCTTGATGCTGGCAAGTAAATTCGCAACCGTCTTGGAAAGATTGGCGGTCAGTACGCCGGAGATTTCCTCCAAAATCAGGTTGCCGATTTGTCCCTCGTCCTCGATCAGCCCGTCCGCGGTGAACAGCCGACCACGCACACATTTCATGGGATGCTTCTCCAAGAACTGCTGGCAGAACAGCACTTCATTGATACGCTTGCCGTCGTACCAGTCGGGCAGACTGTCCTCAAATAGCAAAGTCGTTCCGGCGTTTTCTTTGTTTTCCAAGCTCCATTTCCTCCCTCCGTTTTCTCTCGGTGTATTCCTGCAACTGTTTGATCCGGCCGCTGTCCCAAAGCTCGCGGACGGCCGCCGTCCGCTGCTCCGTGCTGCCGAAGATGAACACGTTGCATAGATGCTCGATATGGCACTCCATCTGACAGGCTTCCACAAAACGGTCGTCCAGCGACTCGTCAGGGGCATTTGGCGCACACCGCACCTTCCAACCCCGAAGCAGATGCAGATAGTCCGTCAGCACAGAAAAACACAGCCGCTCCGATTCCCGGAACTGCCGTGTCAGGTGGTACGGTATTTCTTTTGCTGGGCGTGGCGCTGTATCTTCCCCGGTCTGCATAGGGATGCCGAAGTCCGTCGCAAGCCGCCCGGCGGCGTCACGGGCATTCTGTCCGGTGAGCTGCGCCGTCAGGTCGATCACGTCCCCGGTCTGTCCGCAACCGAAGCAGTGAAAGTGGTCGGGGTACAGCTTCATGCTGGGTGTACGGTCGTTATGGAACGGGCAGCAGGCCATGCCGCTGCGATTGACAGGCAGGTCGTATCGCTCTGCCGCCATCTGCGGCGTGACTCGCCCCTTGACGGTTTCATATAGATTCATATTCCCTCCGTTTCTGCTCGTGATAAAGAGCGTGTAATTTGGATTTTCGGCAGCCGCTACCGAAATAAAAACAAGTTCCCAAAGTGGGAACTTGAAAACGCTGCTAAGGATGCTCGCCGAATGAGCACCCTTCTTCATTGTCAGTCTGCATCTTCCACCGTCTGTTTCAGATTCATCACCCCACTTTCAATTTTCCCGATCAGAGGGGCGGTTTTCATACCCCTCTGTCTGTATGATGTTCAAATCGTGAAAAAACAGGCGAATCACACGACAAGCCCGTTTCAAAAAACATGACAGGCTCTTTCTCTGTTCACATCTATATGGTATAATTAAAAAAACACGACAGGAGGGCGAGAGATGACAACTCCCATCAACGAGCACAATATGCTGACGCTGGATTTTTGGCGGGACACTGTGACCTATGAGGGAAAGACCGTGCCGACCGGCACGCTGGGCTGCGAGACGCTGAATATCCCGGACGAGGTGATCGAAAAACTGAGCAAACTATGCCCGCGTGTGAACCTGCTTCTGGAAACCATGAATCAGGAGACGCCCAATGCCGCCCTGCTGCCGGATGCAGGGAAAGCGGCGGAGGAAATCCTGACGCTGCTCCGGGACGTGCCGCCCTTTCACCGGCTGGACATGGACTTCTACCTTCCCGGCATCTCCAAAGCGTTCACGCCGGAGGGTTTGCAGGCATACAGCAGCGCAAAACTGTCCGGTTCGCTTTCGACGAAGCAGTTGGAAGCAGTCAGGCTGGGGGTGCTGCTGGGGCGCATCGTGCCGGTGCTGGGACATCTTGCTTTCTCTCTGGCGGAATACAAAAAGGGCATGGAGCGGTTTGCCCTTATGCTGGACGCAGAGGGCAGTGACCGCACCCCGGACGGTCTGGCAGAATTGTTCGGGCGGTGCTTCCCTGCGGAGTTCCGCCTGAACGAAGCAAGCCCGTGGATGGCGCTCACTAACGAAACCTCCCAATACCTGTCTGTCCTGCATACCGGCGAGGACAAGGCAAAGCTGGTGAAGCGCATCCACTACGTTACCTTTGTGGGGATGCTCCGCGCCGATTTCTTTGAGGGTCTGTGCGTGGGTCACGCGCCGAAGAAATGCCGCATCTGCGGCAAATGGTTCCTGACCACCAACGCAAGGCACACAAAATACTGCGGAGGCTTCGCCCCCGGCGACAAACTGGGACGTACCTGCCGCCAGATCGGGAATCTGCGGGGCAGGGCGCAGCGGGAGCTTGCGCCGGATCATCCCATCAAGAAGATATACAATCGACGCATGAACACCATAGATAAAAAGCAGGACAGAGGGACGCTGGATCAGGACGCTGCCGCCGTCATGAAGCGGCTGGCAAAGCGTAAAATGCAGCAGGCGATCAGCGATGTTGCCTATGCACAGGGCAGCTATGCCGCCGAGATGGAACAGGCGGCGCTGCTGGCGGAAGCAAAAGCGGAGATGAATCGATAAGAGGATAACCACTGCGGGAAAGGGGGTGCGGACATGAAGGACAAGCGCGACAAGCTGATACCTGAGCAGCTTTCGGGCTACACATGGGAGCTGTCCGGTTATGCGCCTAAAGTACCGTTCTCCAACTCTGACAGCCTATCCATGCGGGAGGTGCGGAATGCCTTTCAGCTCACGCCGGAACCGCCGGAGATGGAGCTGAACGACTACATACGGGAAGCCGTTCGGAAAAGAGATTTATCGTATTTTTCTTTCTTCCTGCATCACTTTGAGAATCGGCTGAACGGCGTGATCTATCGCTTCCTCACCCGCAACGGCATTGACCGCTATGGCCCCGCCCGGTTTCTGGACTACAAGCTGGAAGTTCTGCAAATGCTGCTGTTCTGCCTGCCGAGGTTCGACCCGGAGCAGGAGACGGAGTTTCTGAAATATGCCAAAAACTATATTCGGAACGGGCTGCTGTTCTGCCGTGCGTTGGAGGAAGCAGGCTCCTTTGGAAGTATTGCGGAGTACCAGCGTGTGCGGCATATCGGGGCGATATATACCGATTCCGGCAAGAGCCGCGCAGAGGTCGTTGCGAAGTTTGCAGAAAAAGCCGGGTACAAGGAGGACGGCGCAACGGCTGACGAGCTGCTGACCGTTGCCCGGCACAACCGGAGCATTGTTTCCCTTTACCGCACGGAGCAGGACGAGGACGGCGAGGAAACCGGAGAGGACGTGACCTGCGACGATAGCTGGGACTATGCGGACATCCTCTGGAACGGCGTCCGGGCAAGGGCCGTAAAGAGAGCCTTTTGGGAAATGGAGCTGCGGGAGCAAAGGCTGCTGGAGGGACGGAACGCCATCTGCATGGCCTGCGGGCGGGTCAGCCCCATGTCGAAGCAGAAATCCTTTGAGGAACTGGCGGTCATGTTCGAGGGCAGTGGGGCAAGCGGCGCGGAGCGCGCCTACCGCCGCGCTTTGGACAAGCTGCGCCTGAAGCTCATGGAGAGCGGCATGGTGCATACCGTGACCTTGAAACAGGTGAAAAGCACGAAGAAGAACAAAAAAATAGCCGCCGCTGTCTACCTGTATCAGGCGGACAACGACGGCGGATGGGGCGAGCTGCGGTTTGATTTTGCAACCGGCACGGCGGAGATCGTCCGGCTGGCGGAGTGGGATACGGTGAAGTCCAACGTCTTCGCAAGGACGGCGATACGGTACATACAGAGCTTGCTGGAGGTGCGGCTGCTGAAGGAGGCTGTTGTGCCATTTGAGATGGACGGCCCGGAGAAGCCTATTCCTCCGGTCAAAGCGTCAAAAGCACCGAAAAGAAAGGCGTTGCGCACAATCTCTCTGCGGCAGATAGAAATCCAGAAAACGGATGAAAGAATCGCCGCCGCTGTCTACCAATATCAGGTGGACAATGACGGTGAATGGGGTGAGATCAGATTTGACTTTGCAACCGGCACAGCGGAGATCGTCCGGCTGGCCGAGTGGGACACGATAAAGTCCAACATATTTGCAAGGGCAGCAATACGTCACATACATAGCCTGCCGGAGGCAAGACTGCCGAAGGAGCGTGTTGTGACGCTTGATGTGGACTGATTTCAGGATGCAAGACTGCTGTATATGATAATCGTTATGGTCACGCCCTTTTATACAGACCTCGACAGCATTTCTCAGACCGCAAGGCTGGCATATTGCTTTAATCCCTTCGCCCATGTGACTTCTTTGATATGCGAAAGTTTTGGACAGCCCATGCTGTGCGACCCGTTATTATCGGCGGGGATTCTCCTTTTGCTGACCCTCGTCCTTGGAGTCCTGTCCGCAAAACGCTGGTACAGCAGCTATGCGGCGGAGAAGCTGGGGGTATTCTAACGGAGTTGCCCATAACCCGCGATTAAATATTATCAAAACCGTGTAAGATTTTCCGTTTTCCGCAGTCATATAGGTGAACGGGGCAAGGAGGTGAGCAGGTGACGGACTTTGAACAGATATACAAGGACTATTTTCGGG
>OJOP01000775.1_pt1 | contig 18558 bp, 18 predicted proteins | sample 1598161 | NCBI WGS metagenome assembly OJOP01 (sample SAMN01915206, study PRJEB22387) | human gut metagenome | isolation source: stool | host: Homo sapiens | place: USA | reverse complement strand
AATAAATATATAATGCTATATACAAAGACAGGCGGTCTCGAGCCGACGGAGGAATGTTTAATGGGAAAACTCAGAGTTCTCTTTCAGGGAGACAGTATAACCGATATGGGCAGAGATCGCGGGGATATCCGCAACATGGGCAGCGGCTATCCGCTTTTCGTCGCGTCAAATTTCCGCGCGGCGAGACCGAACTTCGATATAGACTTTTTTGACCTCGGAATCAGCGGAGACAGAGTCAGAGACCTGCGCGCCCGCTGGCAGAGCGACTGCCTCGACCTTCGTCCCGACGTGCTCTCCGTGCTCATCGGCATTAACGACACCTGGCGGAGATACGACAGCGGCGACCCCTCGGATACAGAGGAGTTCGAGCGCGTGTACCGCTCGCTGCTCGAGGACGCGAGGCGCGAAAATCCGGGCCTTAAAATAATCATTATGGAGCCGTTCGTGCTCCATGTCTCCGAGGAGCGCGCGAGCTGGAGAGAGGATCTCGACCCGAGGATTCAGGCGGTGCGCAGAGTGGCAAAGGATTACGCCGACGCGTTTATCCCGCTCGACGGACTTCTCAATGCCGCCGCCGTGGACACCTGCCCCGAGCAGTGGGCGCCCGACGGAGTTCACCCCTCGTTCGACGGCGCGGCGCTGATAGCCCGCTATTGGCTCGAGGCGTTTGACAAGATACTTTAAAGAAAGAGAGAGCCCCAATGCCTTTTGACAAGAGCTTTGCTCCGACCCTGCGCTTTGCGGTCATGAGCGATATACATATAGATGACGAGGACTGCATAGAGGAGCAGAGATTGGCGAAAGCTCTCGCCGATCTCGGAGAGCTGTGCTCTTCGGACGTGAGATACGAAGGTCTTGACGCGCTCGTCATTGTCGGCGACTTCGCCTCGCGCGGCACCGAGCTTCAGATGCGCAAGGTCAAAAAACTTCTTGACGGCGGTCTGCCCTCGGGAGCGAGGCTGATAATGACCATGGGGAGCCACGAATATATGAGCGACGGCGAGGAGAATGCCCTGCGCCGCTTCGGTGAGATATTTTCTTTGACGCCCGACACGCATGAAATTATAAACGGCTTTGATTTCATCGCCGTCACAACGACCGGCGGCTGCCACTTCGACGAAAAAAAGCGCGAATTTGCGGCGGCGGAGCTTGAAAAAGCGGCCGAGAGAGACGGCAGAAAGCCGATATTCTTCTTTCAGCACCCGCATATCACCGACACAGTCTACGGCAGCATAAATTGGGGCGAGGACGAGATAACGGATATACTTATGAATTATCCGCAGACAGTCGATTTCTCCGGCCATTCCCATGCGCCGATAAATGACCCGCGTTCCGCGCATCAGCGCCATTTCAGCGCCTTCGGAACGGGGACGCTGAGCTACTTCGAGCTCGACGAGTTCGACAAGGCTCACGGTACCATACCCCCCGAGGACGGCAGCGCGGCGCAGTTTTTGATAGTCGAGGCCGACGCCGGCGGCAGAGTCAGGGTCTATCCCTACGACGTACTCACCGGGCACTTCTTCCCCTATACTTGGGAGATAGACGAGCCGTGGAATATAGATTCGTTTAAATATACCGACGCGCGCTATGTGACGGCGGAGAGACCGTTTTTTGAAAACGCGCGGATATCTGTAGAAAATATAACGGCGGACGGCTGCGATATTACTTTCAATCAGGCGAGCGGGAAAGACCGCCCGGACAGCTACGACATATATATTCTGAGCGGCGACGGACTTGTAAAAAAGCATCTCAACATAACCTCGCGCTACTATCTGTACGATATGCCCGCGACTCTCACCGAGCATATATGCGGACTCAAGACCCGAACGGAATATACCGTTAAAATAGTTGCAAACAGCTTTTGGCGCACGCGAAGCGACGCATTGACGGCGCGGTTCGCAACGCTCTGAGCAAAACAGGAGCTGATAAAATGTTTTTTGTTCTTCCCTCGGCGGCGATATTTTCAATATATATTCTCGCGGCAATACTGCCAGCGGTGTTTCTGCTGCGCTATATCTATAAGCACGACACGGTCGACAAGGAGCCGCCCGGGCTGCTGCTGTCGCTGATTCTCATGGGTATCGTTGCGGCGCTGATGTCGATAGTGCTCGAAATGATAGGCGAAAAGATACTCAACGACCAGGTGAGCCAAAACGATAAATATTATAAAATAATCCTCGCCTTCGCGGTTGTCGCGGTTGTCGAGGAGGGGACCAAGTTCCTGCTGATGAAGCTCAGAACCTGGAAGAATCCGAATTTTAACTACAGCTTTGACGGAATAGTTTACGCCGTCTCGGTCTCTTTGGGCTTCGCCGCGTTTGAGAATATAAAGTATGTTATGAACTTCGGCCTGTCCGTCGCGCTCCCGCGCGCGGTGCTCGCCGTTCCCGGGCATATGGGCTTTGCCGTGTTCATGGGTCTGTTCTACGGGCGCGCCAAGCTCTTTTCCGACCTCGGCTGCAAGGGGAAAAAGGTGCTCAATCTCCTTGCCTCATACCTCTCCGCCGTGTTCCTGCACGGCTTCTACGACTCCTGCGCCATGATAGGCACAACGCTTTCGACCGCTATATTCATAGCGTTTGTGGCGGCTATGTATATAATAGTCATAAGCCTGATAAAGCACGAGTCGCGCAACGACAGAAGAATATAAAGCGGCGCCGTTAGCCGGCAAAGAGCTGCCGGACGGTGAATTTGCCGCCGCCGATATTGAAAAAATTATTTTATTATTACTTTCCGAAAAAGAAGTATTCGGAGGGTCGGCGGTAGCACGGAGAAAAATTTACGGATTTATCGAAAAACGCCGAAAAAATAAGTATAAAAGCCCGAAAAAATCAGCCGATTTTGTGAATTTTTTGCTACGCTTCCGGTATGCAATTGACTTTAAGGCATAGAATGTGGTAGAATACAGTCCAAGAGTAAACCGGCGTTCAAAAACCGGCTCTGAATATTTTTATCAATTTAAAAAGGAGGAATGAAGGTTGACTGATCAGAAAACAATGGCGTACATTAACCTTTATGCTGTCTTGGGAACTTTGGAGAATCTCTGCGAGATAGTCCCGGAGGCGAGCGCAATGCTTACCAACACGAAGCCCATCTCGATAGGCTTTGAAGTTAAAGACGGCCCGAGCGCCACGATAACCTTCAAAAACGGAAGATGCAGGATGGAGCAGGGCGTCGGCAAGTGCGACGTCAAACTGCCGTTCTCTTCCTGCGAAAAATTCAACGGTCTTATTGACGGAACCGTAACACCCATCCCCTCGAAGGGATTCCAGCACATCAAGTTCCTCCTCAAGACCTTTACCCCCTTGACCGACCTGCTTGCGAAATATATGCGTCCCTCGCCCGAGGATCTTCAGGACAGAACCTTCTTCGAGCAGAGCACCACGCTCATGCTCTACACTATCGCTGTTGCTATATCTCAGATAGCCAACAACGACAAGATCGGTCAGTTCTCGGCATCCCACATAGTTGACGGCGAGATAGGCCTCGGCATAAAGGACGGTCCCGCGGCTACGATCCGCGCAAAGAACGGACGCCTTGTAACCATAAAGAAACGCTGCGAGAATCCGCGCGCCGATATGGAGTTCGCTTCAATTGATCTTGCAAGAGACCTCTTCGACGGAAAGATAAACGCCGTTGCCTGCATAGGCATGGGTGCTATCACCATGAAGGGCATGATCTCGATGATAGACAATATGAACAGACTGCTCGACAGAGTTGCTCTGTACTTGGCATAAGGGAGGGGAACTTTAATGAGCTTCAAGATTAACGATTACACAAAGAGCAGAGAGATGTTCGAGAGAGCCGAAAAGGTCATTCCTTCCGGCGTCTACGGCCACCTCGGCCCGGCAGAGGGCTGCTTTATCCCCGTCAGCGCGTTCCCGCTTTTCGGCGACAGAGCGCAGGGCTCCTATTTCTGGGATGTTGACGGAAACAAATTCATAGACTATATGTGCGCATACGGCCCGAACGTTCTCGGCTACAACGACCCCGACGTCGACGCGGCCGCCATCGCTCAGGCAAAGGTCTGCAACTGCACCACCTCGCCGTCCTACAAGGCAGTCGAGTTCGCGGAGCTGCTTGTTGACACCGTAAACTGCGCCGATTGGGCATTCTTCGCAAAGAACGGCAACGATGTCACCACCGCCGCCATAATGACCGCAAGAGCCCATACCCATCGCAAGAAGATAATCTTCATCAACGGCTTCTATCACGGTATTTCGCCCTGGACCCAGAAGGTCGACTATCCCGGCGTTATCGAAGAGGACGTTGCGAACAATATCTATATCGACTGGAACGATATCCCCGCGCTCGAGAGAGTTATCGCCGAGAACGAGGGCGAGATAGCCGCGTTTATCTCGACTCCCTATCTCCACGGCAACTTCTTTGACAACCAGCTTCCCGCAGACGGCTACTGGCAGAAGGTTCGTGAGCTCTGCACAAAGAACGGCATCGTCCTCATAGTCGACGACGTCCGCGCAGGCTTCCGTCTTGATATCGCCGGCAGTGACCACTTCTACGGCTTCGAGGCAGACCTTATCTGCTTCTGCAAGGCTCTTGCAAACGGCTGGAACGTCTCCGCTCTTTGCGGCAAGGATTTCCTCAAGAGCTCTATCAGCAGCCTGTCCTATACCGGCAGCTACTGGCTCAGCGCAATCCCGTTCGCAGCGGGTATCGCCTGCATCAACAAGATGAAGAAGCTCAACACTCCTGCCATCTTCCGCGAGAAGGGTCTCAAGGTCGGCGAGGGTCTCAAGGCTGCTGCCGCGAACAACGGCTTCCATCTTGTAGTCTCCGGCGAGCCGTCGCTGTTCTATCTGCGCCTTGCCGATGACGATTCCCTCATGCTTCATCAGGAGTGGATCGCCGAGATGGTCAAGCGCGGCATATTCCTTACGAGCCACCACAACCATTTCATCAATGCGTCCCTGACCGATGAGGATATTGCTCACACCGTTGATGTTGCAGAGGATGCATTCAACACCCTTCGCAAGAATCACCCCGAGCTTGCCTGATTTTTCCCAAAAAAACCTCCGTCCTGTCTTTACAAGACGGGGGTTTCTGTGCTATTATATATGCATATGAGATAAAAATGACTTTGTGCGCGCTTAAAGCTTTGGATATTTTGACGTTCGGAGTGATTTTTGCCGTGCACGGGTCATATACTTCATCCGGCGTTATTTCCCGGGTAAAAGAGAAGCTTTGTGAGTTACGGGGGTACCCGCTTATTCACTCAGACGATAAAAAATGTTTTCTGTAAGGAGGAAATGTAAATGCCATTATCAAAGCAGGAATGGTTAGCGCTCGAAAAGAAGGCTCATGAGCTGCGCAGACTTTGCCTCGACACCACATACTGGGCGGGCAGCGGTCATATCGGCGGCGGCATGAGCGTCATGGATATGCTTACCGTTCTCTACCACAAGTACATGAGACTGGACGTCAAGAACCCCAAGTGGGAGGACAGAGACCGTTTTATCCTCAGTAAGGGTCACGCGGGTATAGCTTACGCTCCCGTGCTCGTCGATTTCGGCTGGAACGATCCCGAGCAGCTCAAGACCTTTAACCACACGAACTCGAAGATGGGTATCCACCTCGACTCGAACAAGGTTGTCGGCGTTGACGCTTCCACCGGCTCTCTCGGCCACGGACTTCCGATAGCAGTCGGAACCGCTCTTGCCGCAAGAGTTCTCGGCAAGGATTACAAAACATACTGCATCCTCGGCGACGGCGAGTGCGACGAGGGTTCGAACTGGGAAGCAGCCATGGCGGCCTCCAACTTCAAGGTCACCAATATGATCTCCTTCGTCGACCGCAATAAGTGCATGATCGACGGCGAGACCGAGGATGTCATGAAGCTTGAGCCCTTCGCCGACAAGTGGCGCTCCTTCGGCTTCATCGTCAAGGAAGTCGACGGACACAACATCAAAGAGCTTTGCGACGCTATCGACTTTGCTCTTGAGAACAAGACCGATTCTCCCGTCATGATAATTGCCGACACAATAAAGGGCGCCGGCATCGACTTCATGGAGGGCAACTATCGCTGGCACTACGGCGCAATTGACGAAGAGAAGTACAAGAAAGCTATAGAGAGCCTCGATAAGTACTATGAGGCACGCAAAGCAAGAGCAGAAAAGGAGGGCGAATAATTATGGCAGGCGGAATGACCTATACAGCCGTTGAATCAACCGCTCTTTCTACCGCGGAATATTACGGCAAGACCCTTGTTGAGCTCGGCGCGGAGCACCCCGAAGTTGTTGCGCTGACCGCTGACCTCGGCAAATCAACAAAGATCGGTATGTTCGGTGACGCTTATCCGGACAGATTCTTCAATGTCGGTATCGCAGAGCAGAATATGTTCGGCGTCGCCGCAGGTATGGCAAGAGCAGGCCTCGTGCCGTTCCTTTCGACCTTCTCGGTTTTCGCTTCTCTCAGAAGCGCCGACCAGCTTCACACCGACATTTGCTATCAGAATGTCAACGCTAAGGTTATAGCTACCCATTCGGGTACTTCGTTCGGCCAGGCGGGCTCGACCCACCACGCTATCTGCGACCTCGCAGTTACCCGTGCTATGCCCAACCTCACCGTTATCTGCCCCGCAGACGGTATGGAGACTGTCAACGCAGTCCGTGCGGCATATGAGACCCCCGGCCCGTTCTATATCAGAATCAACAGAGGCTTCGACCGTGTCCTCTATGAGAACACCGATTACGGCTTCGAGCTTGGCAAGGCTGTCACTCTTAAAGAGGGCACCGATATCACCGTTATCGCTTGCGGCTCCTGCGCATTCCAGGCTCTTCAGGCGGCTAACTTCCTTGAGAGCTCCGACGGCCTGAAGGTCAGAGTTCTCGATATGCACACCATTAAGCCCATCGACCGCGAGGCTATCCTCAAGGCCGTTATGGACACCCGCCGCATAATCACCGTTGAGGATCACAACGTCATCGGCGGTCTCGGCAGTGCTGTTGCAGAGGTCGTTGTTGAATCCGGTAAGGGCTGCGCATTCAAGCAGCTCGGTATCCAGGATAAGTTTGCTCCCATCGGACTGCATGAGGACATCATGTCCATGCTCGGTATCGACTCGAACGGTATCGTTGAGGCTGTCCGTGAGGTTATGGGCAAGGACTTCGAGCTTGATGACGATTGGGACGACGAGGTGTAACAGCTTCGCCCGTATCCCGATAAGGAAAGGAATGATTATATGGCATCAAGAGATGAGATTTTTACAAATAAACTTTTTCTCAACGCTGTCCTTCCGCTCATCAAGGTAATTGCAAGCGACGTTCCCTCGCTCGCAAAGAAGTTTGAGCACGCGCACGGCGTTATGCAGGTCAGTGCTCTCGATCCCGACAGCCCGGACGGCAAGGTGGCTACCCATTTCGTAGTCAACTGCGGCGAGTGGCTCGTTCACAACGATAAAGTGGACACCGCTCCCCACATCGAGCTTGAGTTCAAGAGCATTGAGGCGATGAACGCATTCTTCAAGGGCAAGATGAGCCTTTCGACTCTGCCCAAGATGAAGGGTATTGCGAAGCATCCCGGCCTGTTCGCCTCGTTCATGGCAGTGTTGCTGAAGATGTCCTCCCTGCTTACCGCAAAGGGCATCCCGGAGGACGAGGACACCAAGGCTCTGCTCGTCAAGTGCTACTTCTACCTGCTTTCGAGCGGTATCAGCCAGCTCAACAAGCTCGGCCATCCCGATGTTCACGGCTGGGCGCTCAAGAGCCCCGACCGCGTCTATGCGTGGGCTGTCAACGGCCACGATGAGCTTTCGGCTTATCTGCGCGTAAAGGCGGGCAAATCGAGAGCCGGCAGAGGCGTTTACAAGAGAGCTATGCCTTTCTTCACCCTCCGCTTCGATTCTCTCGACAGCGCGCTGGGCATCCTGCTCGGTCTTGACGATATGCTTGACTCCGCGAAGAAGGGCAAGCTTATCATGGAAGGAGCACCCGAGTTCGGCGGCCAGATCGGCGAGTATATGCTCACCGTCGCCGGATACGTCCAGTAAGAGAAAACATTATGAAAAATCCGCCGTGTCTTAGGATGCGGCGGTATTTTTATGCTCATAACATAATTTCAAGTACAAATATCTGCTTCTCCGTTCAAAGGTGATAAAAAACAAAAAACTTTTCAGCGATTTAAACGGAAAAAGCTTGCAAAACGGAGGAAAAAGCTCTATAATTTTAAGCATAGCAGCCGTGTTAATATTCGTATAAGCCAATAAGCTGCCGCGACATACAATGCGGACTTGCAATTTTTTCAAGGAGGAACCGAAAAAATGAAATACGCACTTGTAAACGGCATCATTCTCGACGGTACTCAGGATATGGAGCCTCAGTCCGGCAAGATAATTCTTGTTGATGGCGAGAAAATAGCCGCCATTGTTGACGGGAACGCGGACATCTCCGGATATGAGAAGATAGACCTCGGCGGAAAATATATAATGCCCGGTCTTATCAATATGCATCTCCACCTTCCCTCGAGCGGCAAGCCGAAGAAGAAGGAGTCCGACCCGAAGAAGCTCGTTAAGATAATGACGAGCAACAATCTTTTCCGCAAGATAATCAAGGCCGTCTGCCGCAGCGCGGCTCAGATGCAGCTCAACAGCGGAGTTACGACCATAAGAACCGTCGGCGGAGTTGAGAACGCCGATTCGAGCATCCGCGACGATATAAACGCCGGCAAGACAGTCGGCCCGAGAATCCTCGCCGCAAATATGGCTGTCTCCGTCCCGGACGGACACATGGCGGGCTCACTCGCATATATAGCCGAGAGCCCGGAGCAGGCGAGAGATTTTGTTGCGAAAATCGCCGAGGATAAGCCCGACCTCATAAAGCTTATGATAACCGGCGGCGTGCTTGACGCAAAGGTCAAGGGTGAGCCGGGTGCGCTGAAAATGCCGCCCGAGGTAGTCAAGGCTGCGTGCGACGAGGCGCATAAGCGCGGACTCATAGTAGCTGCCCACGTCGAAAGCCCCGAGGGCGTGCGCGTTGCGCTTGAAAACGGCGTGGACACTATAGAGCACGGCGCGAAGGCGGATGACGAGATAATCTCGCTATTTAAGGAGAAGCACGCGGCGCTCATTACAACGCTCTCTCCCGCGCTTCCCTTTGCGCTGTTTGACCGCTCCGTAAGCCACGCCACCGAGCTTTCGCAGTTCAACGGCAAGGTGGTCTTTGAGGGCATAATCGACTGCTCCGAGAAGTGCCTTGCAAACGGCATTCCCGTCGGCCTCGGAACCGATACCGGCTGCCCGTTCATCACCCACTACGATATGTGGAGAGAGCTTGTCTACTTCCACAAGTACTGCGGCGTGTCGAACAAGTTTGCGCTCTATACCGCTACGAAGAGGAACGCCGAGATAGCGCATATCGATGATATCACCGGCACCGTCGAGTCCGGAAAGTGCGCGGATCTTATCGTTACGGAGAAAAATCCTATCGACGACCTCACCGCTCTTCGTGACGTGAAGATGGTCATGGCGAGAGGAAAGCTCATCCGCGAACCCAAGGTCAAGAAGTACGAGAACGTTGAGCGCGAGCTCGATAAGTTCCTTTAATAGCAATACCGTTTTTTAATGAGGGGAAAGATGTAAAGTGAATCCTATAATAGTTTCGGCTTTCGGCGCGTTTACCGCGCTGCTGCTGGTGTTCGCCATCTCGGAGATACTGGCAAAGGTGACAAAGGGCTGGGTACCCTCGGTGCTTGTCATCATGATACTTATGCTTGTCGGCTTTTCTACGGGGCTTTTTCCGAAGACGATAATAGACGACGCGGGCGTGTCCGATGCGCTGTTTAAAGTCGCCTGCGGTCTGCTCGTCACTCACCTCGGTACGCTCATAAGCAGAAAAGAGATGGCGGCGCAGTGGAAGACCGTCATAATTTCGCTCATGGGTGTCGCCGCGATAACGATAATATGCCTGACGCTCGGAACCGCACTCTTCGGCTTTGATAATGCAATCGCCGCAGCGCCTCCGCTCGCCGGCGGCGCAATAGCTACCGCGATGATGTCGAGCGCCGCTACGGAAGCGGGCAAGACCTCCGCAGCCCTTGTTGCGATAGTCTGCCTCTCCCTCCAGGGACTTGTCGGCTATCCGCTGACCTCGTTCTGCCTGAAGAAGGAGACGAGGAGGCTCACAAAGCTCTACAGAAACGGCGAATTCAAGGCCGCTACAGCCGCCTCCGAGGAGAAGAAGGACGAGAAAAAGAAGAAGAGAGCCACAAGCACTACCATTATCCTTTTAAAGCTCGCACTTATCACTCTCGCCGCTTACTGGATAGATTATGTGACAAAGGGCTATGTCCCGATGTATGTTGTCTGCCTGCTGCTCGGCTTCGCCGCGCACGAGCTTAAGCTCGTTGAGACGGACGCCCTCCATGAGGCGAGCTCCTACGGCTTCGTTATGACCGTGCTTATGATGGGACTGTTCAAGACACTCGCAAGCTCCGGCACAGACGGCATCGCGTCCGTTGTCGGCATATCGGCAGCGCTCGTCGTCTTTGCGACCGTAGCCATGGGACTCATGGCTCTGCTTGCAAGCAAGATTTTCAAGCAGTCGTTCTTCATGTGCTACGCGATAGTCCTCAACGCCTTTTCCGGCTTCCCGATTAATATGCTGATAACCACCGAGGCTATCAACATAAGCACCGAAGAGGACGACGAGAGAGACAATATTACCGCCGAGATAATGCCCAAAATGCTCGTCGCGGGCTTCGTCTGCGTGACTATAGTCTCCGTTCTGCTCGCGGGAATACTTGTAAGATTCCTGTAATTTCAATTTACCGAAAGCTCCCGAGGCTAAACGGCCTTGGGAGTTTTTTTGCAGTCGATACGCAGTAAAACAGTAAAAATTTAAAGAATAACGATAAATATTTATTGACAATCTTGAATCACCGTGCTACAATGACCTCGCAAACCAAGGAGAAGAGGTATGTGAAATGAAAGACGACAAGAAAATAAAAACAGAAAAAATCGTCCTCAACGGGCTTGTGATTGCAGGCATAGTGCTGACGCTGCTTGCGGTTCTCGCTTCGCCTTTTATAATCGTCGCGATAATAAAAGCCGGCGAATTTTCGGCGCTGCCGCCCTATACTTGGATTCTGACCACCGCTTCGGTCTACGTCTGCGCCGTGCCGTATCTGGCGGCGCTCATTGAGCTGAAGCTTATCTGCTCGCGCATTTTCACCGACAAGGCGTTTTCAATGGGAACGGCGAAAAAGTTCCGCAATATCGGAATATGCGCTTTCGCGGAGCTGCTGATATTTTCAGTCGACCAGGCGGTGCTCTGCTCGATGCTCGGCATCTATGAGCTTATGGGGTTTTATTATCTGCCTGTTTTCGTGTTCGTTTTCGTCTGCATCGTTGCGGGAGTCCTCACGTTTGCGATGAGCGGCGTGTTCAAGCGCGCGGCGGATATAAAAGAAGAAAACGACGGGATATTTTAACGGGGTGACGGCATGATAGTTATAAATTTGGATGTTATGATGGTAAAAAGAAAAATGTCGCTCACCGAGCTTGCCGACAGATTGGGCATGACGATGGCGAATGTTTCGAATTTCAAGAATCACAAGGCAAAGGCTTTTCGCTTCTCAACTCTCGATGCCCTCTGCGAGATTCTCGACTGCCAGCCGGGCGACCTGCTCGAATATGTACCGGGGGAGAGTGAAAAAGAATGAAAAAGCTTAAAATAATTTCTCTGATATCGGCGGCGCTTCTGCTCACGTTTTCGCTTTCCGCCTGCGTTTTCAAGAGCGGAGATCCCGTCATAGCCTCGCTCGGAAAGGCGATGTCGGTGCAGCGTTACAGCTGCGCGAGCTTCGGGGATTCGACAGACTTCGGGATATACACATTCCCCGGCGCGAAGCCCGAGAAGAGCGAGTATTTCAAGCCCGTGACCGACGAGAGCAAAGCCGAGCTGCTCGGATATATAGACAAATTCGAGCAGTTTATAGACGCTCTGCGAGACGGCGACGAGGGTGCCGACCTTGTGAACAATTACCGTTTTTCGCGCGACGATATCGATGAGAGCGACTATCTCTATATTTACGACCGCGAAGGCAAGCCGATAGGCGACGGAGCCTATTCAAAATACGATTATTACAACGTCTACTTCTTCGATTCGCAGACGACAACTCTGTATTATTTCCATAGTAATATATAAGAGGAAAAATAATTGCAGCTTTCAAGGCGCTTTCTGCATTTTCACGGTTGAAAAACATTTGAAAATGCATTAAAATAGAGATAGAATCTATGAGGAGGGCGGACTATGGAAAGCTTCAGACATATGCCTCTTGAAAACATACAGAACTGCCGCGACCTCGGCGGATATCCGATAAAGGGCGGCGGCTTCACGAAATACGGCAGACTTCTGCGCTGCGGCAGACCGCGCGCCTCAACGCCGAACGACATGGAGTTCTTCCGCGACTACGGGATAAAGAACGTATTCGACCTGCGCGGCGATTCCGAGGCGATAACCATGCCGTCGGAGTTTGAAAATCAGCCCGGAATCAACTACTATCATTTCTCCCTGCTCGAAATAAACCCCGCCTCGCCGCATATGGAGCTGACTATGCCCGAGATATATGTGACGAGCCTGAGCGAGTGCAAGGGCAACTATGCGCGCCTCTTTTCCGAGCTGTCGCGCGTTGACGCGCCGTCGATGTTCCACTGCTTCCTCGGCAAGGACAGAACAGGTATAACCGCCGCGCTGATACTGCACCTGACGGGCGTATACTTCGAGGATATCGTTGCGGATTACCGCCTGTCCTCGAGCTATCTCGAGCCGTTTTACCGCAGGGAGATAGAGAAGAAAACGGGGCTCGTCTGGGAGAGCGATATGTCGCATCTCGGCGCCCCGGCGGAGAATATAACCGCCGTGTTCGAGTATCTTTTCCGCCGCTACGGTTCGGTCGAGGACTATTTCATCTCCGCAGGACTCACAGCCGACGAGATAGACGCGGTAGGCAGAATACTGAAATAAATTTATTCTTATGACTAACAAAAACCCTCCGTTCGGCAGTGCCGTCGGAGGGTTGATGTGTTCTTGTGTTGATTACAGCGATGCGAGGAAGGTGTCGGTGTCGGTAATCTCGGCATCGTAGGTGCCCTTGAGATAGCTCAGACCGTACTCATAGTCCTCTGCGGTGAAGGAATTGGTTGCGTCCTTAATGGCAACAACGTCATAGCCGAGCTGATATGCGTCGGCGGCGGTGTGGCGTACGCACATATGAGTGTGCAGACCGGTCAGAACAACGGTGTTGACGCCGAGCTCTCTGAGGAGAAGGTCAAGGTCGGTGTGGAAGAAACCGCTGTAGCGTCTCTTGGGAACAATGTAGTCGCTCTCGCAAACTTCGAGCTCGGGGATAACCTTTGCTCCCTCGGTGCCCGCTATTGCGTGGTCGCCCCAGAACTTGAGCTCGTGGTCAATGCCCTTGAGGTGAGCGTCGTTGCAGAAAATGACGGGGATGTTCTTCTCTCTCGCACCTTTGACGAGTTCTGCGGTCTTGGGGACTATCGCAAGACCTCTGTCGCACTTGAGCGCGCCGGTTACGAAATCGTTGAGCATATCAACGACGAGAATCGCATACTTCTTTTCCATGATATTTTACAGCTCCTTATATTTATTGATTAAATTATACCGATTTAAAATGCGGGTGTCAATGGCGGGAAGTACAAATAAACTCCGCTTTTTATGGCGGCGTTTGTGGGATATAATCTATAAAGAGGAAATCTGCACGAATTTTTCAAAAAACATGAAGATTGCTTTCAAACGGACGGCATATAAACAAGCTCAGCGACGGCAATTGTTTAAAAATTCCGAAAAAACAGCTTTGCCTATTGACAAGGTAGGCGATGTGTGCTATATTTTATTTAACATACCGCCAAGGTAGGCGTATGAAAGGAGAGACCTATTATGAAAAAGACCGCCGTGAATCGAATGAATTGCCGCAATTGTGTCTGTTGTCGGCGCGTGTGTTTTTTCTATACGTCCTCCGAGTGCGGATTTTGAACCGTCCGAAAACGGCTTTTCTCGGGGACGCTCATTGAGTTTTCCCGATTTTTTATTTTTGTTGAATTAGAATTTATTTCAAAAAGGAGTAATTTATTATGTCAAAGATTTATACATCGGCAGACCGGCTTATAGGAAAAACCCCTCTTCTCGAGTTGACTCATATTGAAAAGGAATACGGGCTTAAGGCCAAGGTGCTCGCAAAGCTCGAATATTTCAATCCCGCGGGCTCCGTCAAGGACAGAATAGCCAAAAAGATGCTTGACGACGCGGAGGCGGCGGGCAAGCTCACCCTCGAGTCCGTTATTATCGAGCCGACCTCCGGCAACACCGGAATAGGGCTTGCGTCAGTCGCCGCCGCGCGCGGCTACCGCATAATCATAGTTATGCCCGAGACCATGTCCGTCGAGCGCCGCCAGCTTATGAAGGCATACGGCGCCGAGCTTGTGCTCACCGACGGCACAAAGGGTATGAAGGGCGCGATAGAGAAGGCCGACGAGCTTGCAAAGGAGATACCGAACAGCTTTATTCCCGGTCAGTTCGTCAACCCCTCGAATCCCAAGGCTCACTACGAGACAACGGGCCCCGAAATTTTTGAGGACACCGACGGCGAGGTCGATATCTTTGTCGCGGGCGTGGGCACGGGCGGCACCGTTACGGGCGTCGGCGAATACCTGAAAGAGAAGAAGCCGAGCGTAAAAATAGTCGCGGTCGAGCCGGAGAGCTCGCCCGTGCTTTCCAAGGGCGTGGCGGGTGCGCATAAGATACAGGGTATCGGCGCGGGCTTTGTGCCCGAGGTGCTCGACACGAAGGTATACGATGAAATAATACCCGTGAGCAACGAGGCAGCGTTCGAGACGGGCAGGCTCATAGGCAGGAGCGAGGGAGTGCTTGTCGGCATATCCTCGGGAGCCGCCGCCTATGCCGCCGTTGAGCTTGCAAAGCGCCCGGAGAACGCGGGCAAGACGATAGTAGTGCTCCTGCCCGATACGGGCGACCGCTACCTGTCAACTCCGCTTTTCGGAGACTGATAAATAAATTTTCCCGTCCCGTAGCACCCGAGACGCTGCAAGAATTGTAATTTTCAGATGCTGCGGGGTATCGGCTCCGGCTGCTTTGTCGGGGCTTACGGGCTTTTTGAAAGGAATAATATGACCTTTACTCCCGATAACCCGCGCCGCAAGGCACTCGTCGCAATGAGCGGCGGAGTGGACTCGTCCGTTGCCGCCTATCTCGCGGCAGAGAGCGGGCTTGACTGCATCGGCGTAACGATGAAGCTCTTCGATAATGAGGATGCGGGGATAAGCCGCGAATTAGACGCGAAAAACTTCAATTTTATCGCCTTTGATACCCCGCCCGCGGAGTTTCGCGCGAGCGCGCGGGTCAGATACAGGCAGCCGGAGCAGCCCGCAACGGTGAGAGTTACGGGCAAAAACACGGTGCATATAATTTTTGACGAGCCGCAGAGAGCCGTAACAAAGGGTCAGGCTGTTGTTGTCTATGACGGAGATACGGTTATCGGCGGCGGAGAGATCTGCTGAGCGCAAAACGGAGGAATTTTTATGATGATATCAACGCGGGGACGCTATGCCCTGAGGGTGCTCGTAGACCTTGCGGAGCACGGCGGCGGCCTTGTGCCGATGAAGGATGTGGCGGCGCGCCAGGGCATCTCGAAAAAATATATGGAGCAGATAATGGCGCTGCTCGTCAGGGACGGCTACGTTGAGGGCGTCCACGGCAAGGGCGGCGGCTACAGGCTCGGCAGACCGCCGGAGCAGTGCGTTGTCGGCGATATCCTGCGCCTTACGGAGGGCAGCCTTGCGCCGGTGGCGTGTCTCTCCTGCGATGAGCCGTGCGAGCGCGCGGACAGCTGCCGCACCGTCGGCATGTGGCGCAGATTCGAAGAGATAACGAACGAGTACTTCGACGGCATAACCGTAAAAGACCTGATGAAAACAGAATAACGGCAGCCGCGTCCCGAATGGGCGCGGCTCTTTGCATTGCATATGAAAAAGGCTCCCGCCCGTTTGGGTAAGAGCCTTTGTGTGTTTTTTAATCGCCGTTACGGTAATTTTTTAGCCAAGCTTAACGGTGTAGTCAACAATACCGGTAAGGGTATCAACGCTTGCGGGGATACCGATAACCTTAACGCCGAGATTCTTAACATCGACATTGACCTTGTAGTGCCAGGTGCCGCTGATGATCTTGCCAGTGGCGTTGTCGATCTTGACATCTCTGACATAAGCGTCGTTGTAGGTGAGCTTTATGTTCTCCATGCCGGAAGTGATGGAAACGCCGGGAAGCTCATCGAGAGCGTTCTGAACGTTTCCGAGAGTACCGATCGAACGGCCGACGGGACCCTTCGAGCTGCTCTCCTTCGGGCCGTCAGTCTGAGGATTGACGTTGAAGGAAACGATGGTGTACTTGCCGTCTGCGGAGATAGCCGCCTTAGCGTTCTTGACATCGGTCGGAAGAACGTCACCGTGGTCGCCCGCGGGGATCCAAGTGGTCTCGGTCGAGTTCTTCTCAAGAGCCTTCTTAGCGATGCCCTCGAAGGAACCGATGATCTTACCGAGTCCGCCGGTGCCCTCAAGCTTCTCAAGCTTCATGGTCTGCTTGCCCTTGGGGGGATTCTTTACGGAAGCCTTAACAGCCTTGTTGTAGAAATCAACGACTGCTTTAGCGTCGGTGGAGTTAAGACCCTTCTGGTTGCCGGTCTGAGAGCCGCCCTGAGAGCCGCCCTGAGAGGGAGTCTCGACAGGCTTGCCGGAAGCGTCGGTGGAAACTTCGGCAGCGTCGGTGCTTACGTCTGTGCTGTCTGCCTCGGAAGCGTCTGCGGGAACGGATTCGTTGTTATCGTTGGTAACTGCGTCGCCGCTTACGCCGGGGGCTGTGGTGTCCTTGCCGTCATCCTTGGGTTTGCAAGCCGCAAAAGCAAAGACCATGGCGAGAACCATAATGATTGCGAGAATTCTCTTCATTTGTTTGTGCTCCTTTTAACTTTTTATTGGTTTTTTGTGAATAGAACGTTTCACAGTATGTTCAGTGTACCCTAAAATAACCAAAAAGTCAAGCAAAACAGATATACAAATTATAACATTTCGGTAACAAAAGGCTTGCAGCCTCTTGACTTTGGACTGCAAACACATATAAAATGTATGCGGGAGAATAAAAAATATGATGAGGCGACAGAGAGGAGCGAGATAAAATATGCTCGAGAGAAGCGAATGGATAAAAAGCTGTGAAAAGAATCTGCGCGGAGGCACGGTGTTTTTGAAGGAATTCCGATGCGATAAGCCCGTCCGAAAAGCCGTGCTTGAAATCACCGCGCTCGGCGTGTACGAGGCAAAGCTAAACGGCGGCAGGGTGGGCGACTTCATCCTCGCGCCGGGCTGGACCTCCTACGCCCACAGGCTTCAGGTGCAGAGCTATGATGTGACGGCTTTGATAAAAGCCGAAAACTCGCTCGAGGTGACTGTCGGGCAGGGCTGGCGTGCTGTCTCGAACAGGCGCGGGAGCAGCGACTTTTTGGGCTACCGCGACACAGCGCTCATAGCCGGGCTGACTGTTTTCTATGCGGACGGCAGCGAGGAGAGCATAGTCACCGACGGCTCATGGACTGCCCGCGAGAGCAAGCTCAGATATACACATATATATAACGGCGATATATATGACGCGACTTTTAAGGCGGGAAAAGCGCGGCACTGCATCTGCGTCGACCTCGAAAGGGATTTTCTTATTCCGCAGGAGGGCGAGAAAATTACCGAGCACGAGCGCATATCCGCCATGCAGATAACGGAAACTCCGGCGGGCGAGACGGTCATTGATTTCGGTCAGAATATAACGGGCTATGTCGAGTTTAAAATAAAGGGCGTCCCCGGCGCACAGGCGACTGTCTCTCACGGCGAGACGCTCGATCGCGACGGTAATTTCTATAACGCCAACTACCGCTCCGCCCGCGCACAGATAAAATTCACCTGCGACGGCGAGGAGCACACATATAAAAGCGCGCTGACCTTCTTCGGTTTTCGCTATATCCGCCTTGAGAACTGGCCGGATGAGATAAAAAAAGAAAATTTCACGGCGGTAGTTGTACACTCGGATATCCGCCGCACGGGGTACTTCGAGTGCTCGGATGAGGCGGTGAACCGACTTTTCAAGAATATAATATGGGGTCAAAAGGGCAACTTCCTCGATGTCCCGACCGACTGCCCGCAGAGAGACGAGCGCCTCGGCTGGACGGGCGACGCGCAGGTGTTTGTCCGCACGGCGAGCCTCAATTTCGACGTTGAGCGCTTCTTTAAAAAGTGGCTTCGCGATCTCGCCGCCGACCAGGGACGCGACGGCTGCGTGCCCCATGTTATACCGAATATATCCGACGACATGGGCGGCTCGAGCGCGTGGAGCGACGCGGCGGTCATCTGCCCGTGGGAGATATACAGAACCTACGGCGACAAGGCAGTACTCGAGGAGCAGTTCGACTCCATGAAGGCGTGGATAGACTGGATGCGCGAGCGCAGCGAAAACGGCAGGCGCTCCGGTGGCTCCCACT